>Ga0074195_1000192_pt1 | contig 147794 bp, 133 predicted proteins | sample EPASupsiteHSE623_FD_64525 | JGI IMG/M metagenome (GOLD analysis project Ga0074195, IMG submission 64525) | Bioremediated contaminated groundwater from EPA Superfund site, New Mexico - Sample HSE6-23 | ecosystem: Environmental > Aquatic > Deep subsurface > Groundwater > Contaminated ...
AGTATAATGGGGTTGGAGCAGAGGAGAATCAGCGTTGGGTCAGCCTTGTGAATACAGGCTGCTCCTTGAGGGCGCCTAAGATACTATCCGACCTGATCGGCTGAGGTTGGGAAAGGTCGCTTACCTCCGCGCCAGAATCAAATTCTTCCCGCAGACCAGCGTGTCCCTTCCCCCTCAACTCTGCTCCCTAATTAGTAATTTAGCATTATTAACAGGCTTTTTTAAGATACAAGACGCGGAGGGGATAAAAAGATCGGATTGTCCTAGATAGAGGTAGTGGGCGGTAAAATAAAGATAAAATTAATTTTTGTTCTTTAAATAATTATCTAGAAATTCTTTGTTTTTCCTACTAATGGCTCGCGAATTTAATCCGCTTTCTTGAACTCTATGAAGAACTGAATCGGATAATTTTTCTCTTTGAAATATAACCTTCAGCCCTATACCATTTTTTAATTTAGATGTAGAAGTTATTATTGCATCCATATAATTCACCATAGAATTTCTATCTAAAAAAGGATGCTCACCTGTTTTTAAAATACAATCATTTTCACATCCATCTTTATGGCTTGTTAAATTAACCAACAAAATCAAATCTTGTTCTTTTGCAATTACGATATGAAGATGCTTTGTTGTTGTCCATTGGCTACTGCGCATTAAAAAGGTATCGCCAACTAAACACATATTATTATATAGCTAAAAGTTCATGCAAATAATTAAGATTTTCTGCTTCTTCATTAATCCTGTCAATATCATCCTGTGTTTTATTAAAAACTTTTAAAATCTCTTCAATTCTAATTGATGCTGAAGTTCTACCAGGGTCTTTCCATTCTGGAAAATAATGAGTTAAGTCAACAAGCTTCCATGTTTTCAAGTGCCCTAATTTATTAAAAACACTATCAATTAAATCAATTTCTCTCTGGCTCAATTCATCATCTCCTGGAATCTTTGTTAGAGTTACTTTTTTAGATGCCGTCCAAGAAGAAAATATATGATCATACCAAAAAGATTTATCGCTACAATCTTCTTTATGTTTGATAATATCATAGATTATGCTCAAAACAGGGCCGTTTTTCATTGCATAGTAACAATCACCAGTCAACGGTCTCTCCCACGAACCTAATGCTACCCTATCAACAGCATATAATAACTTCAACAATTTAATGCCATCCATTTCATTGTTGTGTTTTTGTAATAACAAAGCGGCAACTTGAGTGGATTTTTTTTCGTTGAAAGTAAATCTAATCAATGCCGTTTCCTCCTAAGAGTTTCTTAACAGAAAAAGGTGGTTTTGTCAAGAAACATCAGTTCGTTAAAACCATATCCCACTTAATCTGGATATGTAATTCAAAACAATAATTCCATTTTAATTTTTGAGTTTTGATTTACTAGCCCCTCCGCGTGAAAAATAAGCCCCTGCGGGAGGTCTTTCTCACCGAAATCTAGGCTGTTTGGAAAGCAGCTCGGGCCAGCTTAACGGCTCAAAAGGCCGGTCTTGCTGAAGCTCTTCGAGGTTTCGGGAGAACTCATCCGGGGTCAGCTCCTTTTGTCCGGCGACTCCCCGTTCTCTCACCGCGAGGGTCAGGTTCTCGAGTTCCTTATCCCCCACCATGCCGACGAACGGCACCCAGTTGATTTCCGCATCCCGGATTTTGCGGCCCACGGTTTCCTTGCGGTCGTCGATTTCCACCCTGGCCTTTAGCTGCGAGGCGATTTCCCGGCAGCGGGCTAAATGCCGGTCGGCTACGGGAATTAAGCGGACTTGCGTGGGGCACAGCCAGTACGGCAGTTGGGCCGCATCCCCTTGCTGCATTTTCCGGGCCTGCAGCTCCAGCAGAGCATACAGGTTGCGATCTATGGAGCCGGAGATGGAGGCGTGGAGCAGCAGAGGGCGCTGCGGTTTGTCGTCTTTATCGACATAGTTAATGTCGAACCGCTCGGCGTTTTCCACATCGATTTGCACGGTGGAGAGGGCGGCGGATTTGTTTTGCCCGTCGACGATATTAAACTCGAACTTGAGGATAAAATAAAAGAACCTTTCTCTCCAGACCTCGAGCAGCACCGGGGAGCCGAAATCCTTAATGATGCCCAGGATGAATTCGCGGTTGTTCTGCCAGAACTCATCCACGATTCTGATCGCCATCACATGCTTAAGCTCCAGGTCTTTCATCCATTTCCGGCACAGCAGGAACTGCTGGTAAAATTCCGCTTTGGCTTGTTCGGTGTCGGCGCAGAGAGAATGCATGTCGGGCATGGTAAATCCCCTCAGCCTTCTTAGCCCGGCCAGTTCCCCGGCCTGCTCCCGGCGGAAGGAATAATGGGTCAGCTCGTAAATCCTCACGGGCAGATGGCTGTAGCTGATGCCCATGTCGTGCATGATCAGATACTGGCCGAAGCAAGCGGCAAAACGGAGAAAAAATTTCTTCTCTCCGCTCAGCAAATGATACTGTCGGGCGGGAAAACGTTTTAAATAGCTGGCCAGCTGCGGATGCTCCAGATCGTACATGATGGGAGTTTCCACCTGCATGGCTCCGTAGTTTTGCATAATCTGCGAGGCGTGAGTTTCCATGAGGCGTTTGATCAAATGCCCCTTGGGAAACCAGCGAAAATTGCCGGAGTCGGCAGCCGGTTCATAATCCACCAGCTCCATTTGCTGCATCAGCTTCACATGAGCGGGCGCTTCTTTGGCTTCCCTGGAGCCCGTGCTTTCGTAGGTATAAAAAACTTTTAAATCCTCGCAACCCTCCCAATTGAATTCTCCCGGCTTAACGCTTGATCCGTCGGGCGAGACAATCAGCCATTCCGATTTGGGCTCTTCTTGCGGTTTTTCGCTCATGCTCTTACTCCTCCACTCCCAGCCGCTTAATTACGGCTCCTAATTCTACTATAACATCTTTGTCAAGAGGTTTATGCACCCCCCAAGGGGGCAGGCACCTCGTGCCTGACACCGTTGCACAAAATTGATAACTGCGATTCCCTATTTAGGGAACGATTATTCCCTGAATGGGGAATGAAAGCGGTTTTGGGGCGGCTGGTTATGGTCCCGGTTTATTTCCGGTTCGGTTTGGTTCTGGTTTATACTCTCCCGCTGGACCTGTCCCCTTGGGGAGAGTATCTTTCTCTGTTCTCTTTTCTCCTTTCTCCTTTCTCTTATACTTCCGATAGGGTATGGCGGTTTTCGGGCTTTTTCCCGGGCGGTAAAACCTCCGTTTTCCGCACCAATACTAGGGTAAGCATTTTGTAAGCAATTGTAAGCGCCCCCTGCTTACAACTTGCTTACTACCCGACTATCCCCCGCTTACTTCCGGCAAGCAGCCGGAAAAGTTTATTGCAAGCCTTTTTTATGCTATAATTTTACCAATGAAGTTTAGCGAATTGGTGAGATTGCTGGAAGAAAACGGCTTTCGCCTGCTCAAAGAAAAGGGTTCGGTTCGTTATTATCACAAGAGCGGCTGGGATAAACTAATTCGCCTGGATTACCACGGCGCTAAAGAAGTGCCCGGCGGAACTTGCTTTGCAATTCTGAAAGCCGCAGGAATCAAGAAATAAGGGGGCAATTATGCTGGAACTGCAATACTCCCTGGTGATTGAAGCCACCAAGGAACCGGATTTTTTCGGGTTTTATTCTCCCGAGTTGGAAGGCTTTTCCGGGGTCGGGCATTCCATCGAGGACTGCCTTTATCAGGCCAAGTGGGGGATGATCGAGCATGCCGGCCTGCTGACCCAGGAAGGGCTGACCGTTCCCCCTCCCAATCCCAACCCCACGGTAGTGATCCAAAACCAGCCCGGCCGAAAAGCCGCATAAGAAAATGGTAAGAACTTTGTAAGAAAATCGTAAGAAGATTGTAAGCCGCCCCCGGCTTACACCGCTCCCCGCTTATTTTTCAGCCTCTTCGTATTTATTCCCCAAAATTAGAACCCCGGTTTAAGATACACCCGGGTGGCGGTCGCCACGTTTGTGGCTCCCAATTTTTGCCCCACATCCAGATCTTGAAAAAGCAACTACATAAGAAGACTCAAAGTTACTCAGCTTTTAAGAGTTAACGCCCCGGAGTGGAATGCATAAAAGGGGATTACTTCCCCTCAAGATCGGCAATCCGTTCTTCCAGCCGGTGGAGGACTTCGATCACCGGGTCGGGGAGCTTGTTATGATCCAGCTCCACCCCGCTGACGTTCTTGGGTTCCAGGTCGCGGATCACCCGGCCGGGAACTCCCACCACGGTGGAATCCGCGGGCACGTCCCCGATCACTACCGAGCCCGCCCCCACGCGGGAATGATCCCCCAGAGTTATGGGGCCCAGCAGCACCGCGTTGGAGCCGATCACCACGCAGTTGCCGAGGGTGGGGTGGCGTTTGATTTTTTCATGGGAGACTCCCCCCAGCACCACGCCCTTATATATCAGCACATCTTCGCCGATTTCGGCGGTCTCCCCGATCACCACTCCCATGCCGTGGTCGATAAACAGCCTCCGGCCGATCCTAGCTCCGGGGTGGATCTCAATGCCGGTGAGAAACCGCATCCCGTGAGAAACCATCCGGCCCCCGGTCTTGATCCCGTGATTCCACAGCCAGTGAGCCAGGCGATGAGCCCACACCGCGTGCAGCCCCGGGTAGCAAAGCACCACCTCCAGGGTATTGCGGGCGGCGGGATCCTGGCGGAAAACCGTGGCGATATCTTCTTTGATCAGGGTAAATAAATTCATTTTGGGCAAAAACTCCTCCCGAGATAAATTAGGCAGCCTTTCGCATATCCCCTGCATCGCGAAAGAAACTCCCCCCTAGACCCCTGTTCCCTAAGTCGGTATATAATGAGTAGGGCCGTATGGTCTTTTTTCTTTGGCGGCGGTCGCCGCTTCCGCAGCTCTTCATTCTTGCCAACACTCAAACCTCGAAAAAGCAATAACCTCGAATAACTTTAATTTACTCTTTTTTCGTGGGATAAATCCCCTTCGTGCCGCCCCTCCGTAGGGGGCCTTCGCGCTCTTGGCGGTTTAAAAATAAAAGACCCGCCATTTAAGCGGGTCTTTTTATTATTTGGGTTAAACCGGTGGTTAATTTAGTCCTCTCTCCATGATCTCCAGCAGTTTCTTCATGGCCTTCTCGGCTTTGGGGCTCATGACGGGCTCTTCCACTTCTTCCAGGTTTTGGGGCTGGAGGGCGATTAAATAAGTCTTATGCCCCGACTTTTCCAGCAGTTTCATGTAGAGCTTTAGCGGAATTTTGTGGGAGCTCTGTTCCTGATCTTGCAGTTCTTCGGTGCAGAACATTTTCATTTCACCTTCTTTCCCGCCGAAATCTGCGGCGTCCACGAACAAGACCAGCTTTTTTGCGGTCTCCCCGCAGAGGCCTAAAACCACCTCGTCCAAGTCCGTCTCGGTGAAGGCGGCGAGGCCGGCCTTTTGCTTCAGAGTCTCAGCCAAACCGATGCCGAAACCGTCGTCGCTGCGGTACAGGTTGCCGAAACCGATCACCACCAGGTCGTCCTTGTGGTAGCGGCAGAGCAGTACCGGAAGCAGCAGGCCGGGGTCTTCCATTATCTGACGATCACTTTCACTAAATGAGTGGCGCAGCTGATGCAGGGGTCGTAAGCCCGGGCGATTTTCTCGAACTCGAAGCTCATCTCTGCGGCATCCTTGCCCTGGCTGCTGAGTTTAGCAGCCGCCAGGCCGATGTATCTTTCGATGTCGTCCAGGTTCATGGCGGTGGGGGTGATGATGTTGGCGTCGCTGACGTAACCGTCTTTGACGCTGTAATCGTGAATCAGCAAACCGCGGGGAGCCTCCACCAGACCCACGCCCCGGCCTTCCGTTCTGGTCGGCAGTTCCAGTCCCGCGGGGTTGGGCATGATGATCAGTTTATCCACCAATTCGGGAATTCTTTCCAGGCTGTAAATGGTTTCAATCCCCTGGGCCAGGTTGTTGTAGAAGGGATTTTTATTCCAGCGGTCGGTTTTTAAACTGCGGTAAAGCTCTCCGGCTTTGCCTTTCAGCCGGTCGCCGATGCAGATCAATCTGGCCAGGGAGCCCACGGTGAAGGGCTTGTCCTGGTAGAGCAGTCTTTTAGCGAAAGAATGGGGTTCCACTCTCTCGATTAAATGTTCTTTGTATTCCAGACCCTTGATCACTCTTCCATCGGAGAAGATGATCTCGTCGCCCCAGAAACCGAAGCGGTCGCCTTCGGGCTTGCAGCACACGAAGGTGGTGGGGCTTTCCAGGTAGTCGGGCATTTCCAGCCCGGCCACGATGCCCGCCGCCTGAAGCATGAAGGGCAGGAAGGCCTGGGCTTCGGCCTTGACTTCCAGCAGTTCGGAATTTTCCGGGAACTTGCCGTAGCCGCCGACCGTGGCGTTTTCGCCGTGGATCAGCTTGCCGTTCAAGAGTTTCATGATCTTGTTGCCGAATTTCTTCAGCTTCAAGGCCTGGGTAACTACCTCGGCGTACTTGTCCACCATGGCGATCACATTGGGATAGCCCAGGAAATCGGGCAGGGCCAAAGCGAAGAGATGCAGGGCGTGGCTTTCCACCATTTCGCCCATGTGCATCAACTCGCGGGTCAGGTTGGTTTTTTCGTCTTCCTTGACCGCCAACGCTCTTTCCAGGCCGCGCACCGCGGCGTTCTTGTGGGAAACCGAGCAAATGGCGCAGATTCTGGGGGTAAAGGAAGCCACTTCCAGAGGGAGTTTCCCCACCGCCAGGGCTTCGATCAGCCGGGGGCCTTCAAACACCTGAAGTTCCACGCGCTTAACCGTGGTGCCCTCCAGCTCGACGGTGATGCCGCCGTCCCCTTCCACTCTGGCCAGATGATTAACTGTAATTTTAGTCATTTATTTTACCTCCAGCAATTCGGCGATTTTTTCGGAAAGGTCGCTGCCCCCGAAGACCCGGAAACGGTTGATGATATCCTGGGTTTTAAAGCCCTTTTCTTTCAAGAGCTTTAATTCCGAGGTATGGTTGGCTTCCTCGATCAAACCCCAGCAGCCGATGCAGGGGGTGTTGTGGGTGGGGCAGGGAGCGGTGCAGCCACCCATAGTGAGGGGCCCCAGGCACATTTTGCCCTGATAGAGCAGGCACTGGTTTTCCCGGAACTTGCATTCCAGGCAGACCGGGGAATTGGTGTAAGTGGGCAGGGAACCGTTGATGACCTGAGCCAGGGCTTTGAGCATCTGCTCGGCCGAAGGCGGGCAGCCGGGGATGAACCCGTCCACCTTGACGAATTTGTGCAGGGGCTGGGCTTCCATCGGATTGGCCACGGTGATCTTGGTGTCGCCGTAAACCATCTTGTAGCGTTCAGCCCACTTGCCGTCCCCCAGGGACATGGCCTGCACGCAGCCGTGATGGGCGCAGGATCCGTAAACGATCAAAAGTCCGGCTTTTTCCCGGATGGCTTTCAACTGCTCGATCTGGTGGTCGGTGTTGATCGAGCCTTCCACCAGGGCGACGTCCACTTCCGCGCTGTCGTCGTTGTTGCTCTGGGCTTCGTAGAAGACTTTGACGTCCAGGGCCGAGAAAATATCCAGCAGCTGGTCTTCGCAGTCGATAATGGCCAGCTGGCAGCCCGCGCAGCCGGTGAACCCGTAAACTCCCAAAGAAGGTTTCTTTTTCATAAGTTCCTCCTGAATTGATTAAATCATGTCTCTCATGTGGGTAACGTCCCAGTAGGTGAAAACCGGGCCTTCCATGCAGGTGTAGATGTAATCTATGCTGCAATGGCCGCATTTGCCGACTCCGCACTTCATCCGTCTTTCCAGGGAAAGCAGGATGTTGACCGGGTCGAGCTGCAGTTTAAGCAGTTCCTTGACCACGAACTTGTACATTACGGGCGGGCCGCAAACCGCAGCCACGGTCTTTTCCGGGTTCAGCCCTTCGAGTTTTTCAAACAGGGCGGTAACCAGCCCTTCCTTGATTTTGTCCTCGTAGCCGTGGTTGCCCTTGTCCACCGTGAGATAAAGCTCGATCAAGTCGGAATCCAGCATTTCGAAGAAATCCGGCTTGTAAAGCATTTCGTCCACGTTGCGGGCGCCGTAGAGATAAATCAGGCGGCCGAACTTGTCCCGGTGATCCAGGATGTAGAGCAGCAGGGAGCGCAGAGGGGCGGCTCCCAAACCGCCGGCCACGATGATGACGTCCTTGCCGTACATTTTTTCCACGTCGAAGCCGTTGCCGAACGGGCCCCGCATGCCTACGGTGTCCCCGTCCTTCAGGGAAAAGAGTTTATCGGTAAATTTTCCCACTTTGCGGATGGCGAACTCGATGTTGCCTTTTCTAGTTGGGGAAGAAGTGATAGAGAAGGGGGCTTCGCCTAAACCGTAGAGCGAAAGCATCATGAACTGGCCGGGTTTGTAGTTCAGTTCAACCTGCTTATAATCTTCGGTGGGCACCATCTGAAAGAAGCGGGTTTCGTTGGCCACATCCCGCTTGCTGATCAGGCGCATCATTACCGGGGTGTATAGATCGGCTTTGCCGGCGCAAGTGCAAGTGTTGTTCATTATTTGCTTACCTCCTCGCCCTTTAATTTGGCTACTACCGTGCCCACGTTGATGTCGACCGGGCAGGTCACCAGGCATCTGCCGCAGCCCACGCAGCTGGGGGAGCCGTAGTGGCCGATAAAGGCTTTCAATTTATGGGTGTACCACAGCTTCAGCCGCTCGGCGCGGGTTTTGCGGAAGTTATGGCCGCCCGCCACCAGGGAGTAATCCTTGAACATGCAGGAATCCCAGTATCTTCTGCGGTGGCCGACTTCCTTGTTGACTTCGAGATCGTCCATCACGTTGAAGCAGGTGCAGGTGGGGCAGACCATGGTACACTGGCCGCAAGCCAGGCATTTGTCCCCGAAATAATCCCAGAGGGGAGCGTTGTTGTACTGGAGTTCCATCAAATCGGTAACGCCCAGCATATCGATTTCATTGGTGAAGGCGGCTTCGTGGGCCTTTCTCCAGGAGATGAAATCCTGTACTTCCTGGTTGCTGAGGTTTTCGTCAAACAAGCCGTCGGCGGCCCGCACGATCTCCTCGCCCTTGCTGGAGCCTACCCAGACCAGGTAATAATCGCCCAGATCGGTGAGGAACAGGTCGAACCCTTCATCTACCGTATCGGTATTGGTTTCCCGGCAGAAGCAATAAGGGTCGGGCTTGCAGGAAGCCCCGATGATGATGACGCTGTTTCTTCTTTCCAGGTAGAAGGGATCTTCAAAATCGGTGGTATGAAATTTGGTCTGGATGTTGACCGCGTGAATTTCGCAAGGGTGAACCCCCAGCACGACTTTTTTGGGGATGTGGTTTTCGGTCTTGATATACTTTTCCTTGTTGAAGGAAAGCATGTTGAATTCGGGACTCATCAAGAGCTTTTTGATCGGCAGCAGGGTGCGCACGTGATCTTTCATCTCGCTCAAAACCGCAGGCTGTTCGCCGTTCAATTTCTGGTAGGAGTAGCTTTCGTCTTTTTTCACCGGGGCCCAGAGTTCCCCGAATTTTTTCAACACTTCATAAAATGGTTTTTCGTTGGCTTTAAGCAACCTTAAAACATGCATTAATTATTCCCTCCATCATAAACTTGTCTTATTCCCGGTTTTTTCAACCTATCCCTTATATGGCAAAAGGAAGGCATAATACCTTCCCCCAGGAAACTAAACGACTCCGGCCTTACCCGGCCTTGTCCCAGATCTTTTCCGGAGGGTTGAAGCGGGAGGCCAGAATGGCTCCTTCCCCCACCTTGTCCTCCACTTCCTGGGCGTCCATAAACACCAGGTTCAGCAAGTGCTTCAAGTTCCGGGTTTCATTTCCAGTGATTTGTTTGTATTCCTCAACCAGGCTGGCGTTCAGGCCGTCTTTCAGGGAATTTAAGGCCTCGGTCTTACGTTCCACGATGGCGATCAGGTTCAGCATCCCCTGAAATACCGGCTCGTCCAGCGATTCCACATAATATACCCGGTTGATGCCCCCGCCGATTTCCCCCAGGTAGGCGGAAATCCGTTGGCCCAGGGAACGCCTGAAACAGAGATGAGCCTCGTGATCGCCGGTTTTGAGCAGTTTTTCGAGCTCCGACTTGTCGCGCAGTTTTAACTGAGAAATACAAAGGGCTACGGCCTCGGCCACAAAGGCGCCGGCCAAAACCGAAAGATCCAAATGAGCTTTCGGATTTGACCCGCTCCCCGTTTCACTTGCCTTAGCCATAGCCCTGTCTTCCACTTTTTACCCCCTTTAAGTTTTAATCTTGGCCGGATTAAAACCTACGGGAAAATACCTCTTTGTTTAACCGCGTTATAAACTCTCTGAATGGCGACCATGAAGGAAGCGGTTCTCAGAGAAACATTCTTTTCCTTACTGAGGTTCCAGACGGCTTCAAAGGCTTCGTCCATCAGGCGTTTCAGCTTGGTGTTGACTTCTTCTTCGCTCCAGTAATAGAACTGCAGGTTCTGTACCCATTCGAGATAAGATACCGCAACTCCGCCGCTGTTGGCCAGAATGTCGGGAATTACGTACACGCCTCTATCCCTGAGGATATGGTCGGCTTCGTAGGAAGTCGGGCCGTTGGCGCCTTCGGCGATAATCTTGGCTTTTACCTGGTCGACGTTTTCCTTAGTGATCTGGTTTTCCAGAGCGCAAGGACAGAGCACTTCGACGGGCAGAAGCAGAAGTTCCGCATTGGAGATCTTCTGCGCTTCGCCTTTGTAGCCCTCCAAGGTATGGTGGGGGGCGTTCTTGATGTGCTCGTTGAGGGCGTTGACATCCAAACCGTTGGGATTATACAGCCCGCCGCTCACATCGCTGACCGCCACAATCTTCATGCCTTTTTCGTGCAGCAGGATGGCCGCGTTGCTGCCCACGTTGCCGTAACCCTGCACCGCAACGGTTACGCCTTTGGGATCCTTGCCCAGTTTTTCCAGCAGGTCGAGCACGGTAAACATCAGCCCGCGGCTGGTAGAATCGTGCCGGCCCAAAGAGCCGCCCAGTCCGAGCGGTTTGCCGGTAACGATGTCCAGACTGGTTTCGCCCTTGAACATGCTGAGCGTGTCGATCATCCAGCTCATGATCTGGGCGTTGGTGTTCACATCGGGAGCCGGGATGTCTTTCTTGGAGCCGATAATCGGCATGATGCCGACGGTGAAACGCCGGGTCATTCTTTCCAGTTCTCCCAGGGACATCTTGGTGGGGTCGCAAACTACGCCGCCCTTGCCGCCGCCGTAAGGTATGCCTACGACTGCGCATTTCAGGCTCATCAAAGTAGCCAGGCCTCTCACCTCGTCAAGACAAACGTCCTGATGATAGCGGATACCGCCCTTCGCCGGGCCTCTGGCGGTGGAATGCTGCACCCGGTAGCCGTGAAATACTTTCAGGCTTCCGTCATCCATTTTGACCGGGATGGCAACGACCAGTTCTCTTTCCGGAGTTTTGAGTAGTTCGAGATAGCCGGGATCCAGATTAAGTTTGCCCGCAGCTTCGTCAATTTGCTTGAGCGCTGTGGCGAGTAATGGATTTTCCATGTTTTCACCCCCGTTTTAGAATTCAATTTTACTATAACCAAAACCGAATGAATTAACCATAAAGATTTGAGCTAAAAAATGAAAATTTCATGAAGATTTGTGAAAAATTTCTCAAACTTTGCTTTTCTATATTAAAATAGAAGGAAAATCGGCTTGGGAGAGGAATCTAATACCTGTCTTATGCTGAACACCGGTAAATTACCGTCTAAAACTGCTAAACCGGCTTCCCCGGCTGAGTTAAAAAAACCGGCCGATCCGGCGGATTATTTCCAACAGGAAATTCTTCCCACCCTGGCCCACGAAATGCGGGGCATCCTGACTTCCATCAAGGGGTACTCCTCGGCCCTGCTGATCGACGAGCTGAGAAGCGACGAGAAAACCTTGAAAGAATACCTGCAGATCATCGACCACGAAACCGACGCCCTGGAGCAGCTGCTGGCCGATTTATTGGAGTCTTCCCTGATCGACTCGGGAGTGATCAATATCGAAAAAGAGCCGGTGCTCCTCCCCCGGATCGCGGAAAAAGCGGTGCGCCAGGTGAGCAAAAGAACCGACCAGCACAAGTTCATCGTTAATTTTCCAGCCTCCCCCTTCATCGTGGACGCCGACCCGCAATGGATCGAGCAAGTGCTGTTCAACATCATCGACAACGCGGTCAAGTATTCACCGGAAGGCGGGATCATCGTCATCCGGGGGGAAACCGCTCCCGGCGAGCTGATCGTCAGCGTGGCCGACCAGGGAATCGGCCTGGCTCCCGAGCATTTGAACCGCTTATTTGAAAAATTTTTCCGGGTTAAAATCGCCGGGCGGCATATCTCGGGCTCGGGCCTGGGGCTGCCGATTTCCCGCGCCATCATTCAAGCCCACCAGGGCCGCATCTGGGCCGAAAGCCAGCTAGGCAAGGGCACTACTCTATACTTTTCACTTCCCAGGCCGGAGGAAACACCATGAAAAAAGACACTATTTTAATCGTGGACGACGACCCCAAAGTGGTCAGACTGGTGAGCAACATTTTAGAAGCGGTGGGCTACCGGGTGATTTTCGCCACCGACGGCCAAACCGCCCTGGAAACCGTGAGCCTGGAAAACCCCGACTTGATCCTGCTGGACATCATGCTGCCTCAACTGGACGGCTTCGAGGTCTGCCGGGAGATCCGCACTTTCTCCTCCCTGCCGGTGATCATGCTTACCTCGAAAGCCCAGGAAGCCGATAAAATCAAGGGATTCGACTTGGGAGCCGACGACTACCTGACCAAGCCTTTCAGCGCCAAGGAACTGATGGCGCGGATCAAGGCGGTATTAAAACGCTGCGGCTCACACCGGGAAAAGGAACCCCAGCACCATTCCTACGGCGACTTGAAAATCGACCCCGCCAGGCGCAAAGTCAGCCTGAAAAATCAGGAAGTCAAACTGACTCCCACCGAGTTTAAACTGCTGCAATACCTGGCCAACCAGGCCGACAAGGTAGTCCAGCATGAGGAATTGCTTTCGGAGATCTGGGGATCAGAATACCGCAACGACATCGATTATTTAAGAACTTACATCAAGAACCTGCGCCACAAAATCGGCGACGACTCGACCAACCCCCGCTATATCAAGACCATCTCCGGGGTGGGCTATACTTTTTCGGTGGCCGATTCCCGGTAATGCCCGGCTGGATTTAATGCTCGGGCAGCTGAGCCTGATTTAAATTTACTTTCGGCTTGACCGGAACTTTGGCGGAGGAACTCTTGAACTGCTCGAAACCCGGCAGATCCTTCATCTTGGGGATACGAACCGGCACTCTCAGGGTTTTTAAAGCGTCAAACCACAGGATGTCCTTGGCGAAGTCCGCCTTGCCATAACCGGCTTCCAAATTTCTTTCATAATTGGTATTAATGGAGAGGCCGTGCGAGCCGCGGAAATCTCCCTTGATCTGGGGATGACCGGGTTTTGCCTCTTTGTTCCGTTGCATGCCGGTCAGGATGTGATTTTCGGCGCTTATCGCGTCCTTCACGCTTTTCATGACTTCCCGGGCCGCTTTTTTAAGCTTCTTATCCTGAATTTTTTCACTTTCAGAGAACTTTTCCGCCACATCGTAAAGATCGCGGTAGTTTCCATAAAAACGGGAAGCGGGCACAAGATACTGCCCGTAATTTTGGGCTTTCTGAATCACTTCCCGCAGGTTAGCCTTAGGTTCCGGGCTGCTGAGCATGGCTTTAGCCAGGCGGTTGACCGAATTTTTCAGTTGCTCCATACGGGACAAGTCGATTGCCGACTGGGTATAGATGTTCTTACCGTTCCCCTTGACTGAATCCATGATCTTATTGATCATTTGCTCCTGGTCGTAATGGCCGACTGCTTTTTTGGGGCCGAAAATGGCGGAATAAGCCCAGCCGCCATAATTTTCGGTTTCTTCGGAAGCGATCATAACTTTGGCGGTATCTTTTAAGCTATATCCAACTTCGGTCTGAGCCATAAAACAAGCATTAAATCCCAGGATAATTTTTTCTTTATCCACCCCGGCGGCGGCTTTGGCGCCCTGTATAGCTTTTTTCATGCCCGACAGTTCCATGCTCGATTTGAAGCCGTCATCGCTCAAACCTCCGCGAAAACCTACGCCGTGGTCGCCGAATATCAACAAGTAGTTCTCCGCCGGATAGTTTTGAAAACCCCAGATAAGAAAGTCCTGTAAAACCTTGTAGTCCCCGGAATCGGTTTTGCCTAATTTTTCCACCACGGGAGAAGTGAGATGCTGGGATTCACGGCTTTTGGTCACATAGTAACGGTTGGCTTCCGGCAGGCCTCCGTGAGGGTTGCGAGCTTTTCCCGCCTGCCGCTTAACCTCACCCCGGTCCAATTGGGCGACGAAGTTGATCTCCGGGGTTGAACCGACTTGTTCCAAATCCAATAAACTTTTGGTTATATAGGGTTCCAGATTGTTGTCGGCGGCCAGGTAAAGTAAGACGCTCCACTTCTTCTTGTCCCCGGATAGGGAGGGCGAGAGGGGCTTTAATCGACACTTTTTCAGAACAGGCTCCGGCTTTTTTAGCCGGCTTTCCGCTTGAGGGGAAAGCCGTAACTCTTCTTTTATTGAACCGGGATTCTCTTTTATCGGTTGTCGGGAGGTTTTTTCTCGCTTTCCTCGATGCCGGGCCGCCGTGATTATGTCAATATTTTTCTCAATTTTCATCTTCACTCTAATTTTCTCCCGGCCACCAAGCAGCCAGAAATTGCGTTACTCCTGCTTAGAATCCCTCCGTTATTGCGGGGGTATTTGAGCTTATTCCAGGTTTACCTTCTTGGCGACCGAAACTTTGGGGCTGGAACTCTTAAACTGCTCGCCCCCCGGCTAATCTTTCCTCTTGGGGATACGAACCGGCACTCTCAGAGTTTTTAAAGCATCGAACCACAGGGTGTCCTTGACGAAATCCGACTTATCGTAATCCCTTTTCAGCGCGGGGTCATCATTGGTATTGATGGAAAGACCGTGAGAACCTGCGAAATTCCCCACCAGTTGAGGATGTCCGGGTTTCTCGTCCTCGTCGGCCATCAAAGAAGTGAGACTGTGGGTTTCGTTTTTCACCGCCCGGTTTACTTCCTGCATCACTTCCCTCGCGGCTTTCTTCAGTTTAGGGTCTCTGATTTCTTTGTTCTGAGCCAGTTTGTCGGCAACATCATAAAGGTCGCGGTAGTTGCCGTAGAAACGGGTGGTCTGGGAATGAGGAGCGCCGTGCTGGTCGTACCCTTGAGCGCTCTGGATGGTTTTGCGCAGCAGGTCGCGAGAAGCGGAACTGGCCAGCAGGGCTTCGGCCAGGCCATTGACCGAATCTTTCAAATGTTCCATCCGGGTTAAATCGGTAACCGAGAGGGTGAATAAATTTTTAGTATTCCACTTGACGGCATCGATGATTTGGTTTTCCATCCGATCCCGGTCGTACTGGCCCACTTCCTTCTTCTTGCTGAAGATGGCGGAAAAGGCCCAGCCTCCGTTGTTTTCAACTTCTTCCGAAGCGATCATGGAACGGGCGGTGTCTTTCAAGCCGTAACCGGCTTCGGTTTGAGCCATCAGGCAGGCGTCGAAACCCAGGATGACGTCGTCTTTATCCACTCCGGCGGCTTTTTCGGCTCCCAGGATGGCCCGGTTCATGTCGGGCAGGTTGATCCTGGACATGAAGCCGTCGTCGCTCCAGCCGCCCCGGTAACCGCCTCCGTGATTGCTTAAAATCACCAGGTAATTCCTGGCCGGGTAATTCTTGAAACCCCAGGCGAGAAAATCCTCCAGGGTTTTAGCATTGCCGGAATCGGTCTTGCCTAATTTTTCCACCACGGGAGAAGTGAGATGCTGAGAGTCACGGCTTTTGGTTACATAGTAACAGTTGGCTTCCGGCAGGCCGCCGTGGGGGCTGGGATATTTTTCGGCGTTCCATTTCACCTCTTTATGATCGATAATGGCGTGCTTGATTTTGGGTTTCAGCTCTCCCCGGTCCAGCTGGGCCACGAAGTTCATCTCGGGAGTGGAGCCGACTTGTTCCAAATCCAGCAGGTTCTTAGTGATGTCCGGTTCTAAATTGTTGTCGCCATCAAGATAGAGCAGGACGGTCCAGTTTTTTTCGGGCAGGGGCTTTAAAGCGGAGGATTTCTTGCCGGTTCTCAGGGTTTTTTCGGCTTTATTGGAGAGGCGGGCGGTTTCCTGCGGGAGAGCTGCCGTCTTTGACTCTCGGGTTTTTTCGGTCTTTTTCGCCTTCCCCGGCTCCTTAAGATTTGGGGTTATCGCTTGAGGAGTTTTCTCAATTTTCATCTTCCCGCTCCTTTAATTCAATTTAAGTTAATTATAACATAAAATTTTTCTTTAATTTATTGCCGAATTGTTAACTTTTGGGCATAAAAAAGAGGCGGAAATTTTTCCGCCTCTTAGCAATTCGCTTAGATTTTAACAGGTAGAAACGGCGGACTTGTGGCCCACCAGGCGTTTCTCGATGACCCGGGCCAGGCGTTTCACCCCTTCTTCCATCTCGGCCTCCGAAGGATAGGAGAAATTAAGCCGCATGGTGTTGTGCCCCACTTGGTGGCAGTGGAAAGCCGAACCCACCACGTAGGCGATGTTGTTTTCCACGGCCTCGGGGAACATTTCGTCGGCGCTGATGTATTCCGGCATGGTCAGCCAGAGGAACAATCCGCCCTCGGGCCTGGTCCATTTCAAGCCCTCGGCTTGCGGCATAAAACGCTGCAGGCAGTCGAGCAGGTAGTCTTTTTTCTTTTTGTAGATTTCCTTGATTTTCTGGATATGGGGTTCCAGCAAGCCCCGGCGCATGAACTCGGCGGCGATGGCCTGGGTGAAGCTGGCGGTGCAGAGGTCGGTGGCCTGCTTGGCCACGGTCAATTTCTTGATAATTTCCTGATGGCCCACGATCCAGCCGATGCGGAAGCCCGGGGCCAGGATCTTGGAGAAAGTGCGCATGCTGACCACGTTGTCGGTGTAGTCCAGGGAATAGAGAGAAGGGGGCTCGTCCCCGTCATATCTCAAGTCCCGGTAGGGGGTATCTTCCAGCAGCACCACGTCGTAGATTTCCGAAAGCTCGATAATCCGGTTGCGACGTTGGGGGGAAAGAGTGACCCCGGCGGGGTTCTGAAAATCCGGTACCACATAGATGATCTTGTAGTGTTCCATGCTGGCTTTCAACTCTTTTAGCCGTTTCTCCAGCAAGTCCACCCGGATGCCCTCGTCGTCGGAAGGGATTCCGTACATGTGAGCGGCGTAGGCGGTAAAAGCCTGCAGGCCGCCCAGATAGCTGGGCAGCTCCACCAGCACCGGATCGCTGGGGTCGAGAAACACTTTACCCACCAGATCCAGCCCCTGCTGGGAGGCGGTGGTGACCAGAATATTGTCGATGCAGACATCGGCGTTTTCCTTTTTCATCCACTTGACCAGCTCTTCGCGTAAAGGGGTATAGCCTTCAGTGGGGCCGTATTGCAGGATATCGGCGGCTTTATGATCCAGTAAATAATTGGTGATTTCCCTGATTTCCTCCACCGGAAAAGTTTCCGGGGCGGGGAGGCCTCCGGCCAGCGAGATCATGCCGGGCCGGTTGGTGATTTTGAGCAGTTCCCGGATTTCGGATCTTTTCATTCTCCGGGCTGAGATGGAATAGTTTTTGGCTAATTCGATCATTTAGTACCTCCTAAAAATAATCAGCTATCCAAGCCAAATTTCCAGGAAAAGAATAAAATTAGACATCTTTGCGGCTTACCCTTTTTTGCCGGGAATAAACTTTAGCGCAAAGTGTTTAAACCCGTGAAAAACAGGAAAAGCAGGGGGAAAAAAGAACTCTGCATTTTATGAACAAGACCTGGATCCGGCTGCTGTTGTTTTTTCTCGCGCTTTACCTGATCTGCGGGGGGGGGCATATCTACATCAACGACGACCGCTCGGAATTCAACGCCCTGCAAAGTTGGGTGGAAGGCCGGGGTTTCGCCCTCGACCTGATTGACGGAGTACCGGGCCGGGGAGAAAAAACTTACAGCAAATACGGCTATTTCTGCCTGGTGAAAAGCCTGCCTTTTTATTTATTCGGCAAACTCTTCTGGCCGGGCTATTTCCAAACCACCCAGAGCGGGGACTACCCCCTGGGCCCTTATTTCTGGTTCTGCCTCCAGAACGCTTTCTGGGGGGCCGGGGCGGTGCTGCTGTTTTACCTGCTGGCGGGAAAACTCTTTGCTTCTATAACCGCCTTGATTTTAAGCCTGCTGTTCGGGCTTTCCACCATGTTTTTAGTGTACGCCAAGCAGACTTACACCGAGGTGTTTCTTACCTTAGCCCTGCTAGGGAGCGTGTACCTGCTGTGGTTCAAACCCGGCCGCTTTGCCCCCTGGGGGGCGGGCATCCTGATGGGGATGGCCCTGGGGCTGAGGCCCGCCAACCTGCTTTACCCGCTCTTATGCACTCTGGTTTTAAGCTTTTCTCCCGCCGACCGCCGCAAACTCCCGGCCTTCTGGCTGCCGGTGCTGGCTTTCGGGCTGGGGTACTTGGGCTATAATTTTTACCGTTTCGGAGATTTTCTAAACTTCGGCTATGGCGGGGAAAAATTCAGCGTTCCCCTATTAACCGGACTGTACGGCCTGTTGCTCAGCCCGGGGAAAGGGATTTTCCTTTACAACCTGCTCTTAATTCCAGCCTTGTGGGGGATGAAAGAACTAAAGAGCCGCTCGAGCCAGCTTTTCCGGCTTACCCTGACTTTAAGCTGCGGGATGCTGCTGTTTTACTCCAAGTGGTGGTCGTGGTACGGCGGACACTCCTGGGGCCCGCGTTTTCTCCTCCCGGTTGTGCCCCTGCTGCTGCTGCCCCTAGGTTTCGTGCTGGAAAGCCGCCGGGCCAAGGGTTGGATTTACGGGCTGGCCCTGACCGGATGCTTGCTCCAGCTTCCCGGGGTGCTGATCTGCTACCAGGATTATTTTTTCAACACCCCATCGATTCTCCCATACCCGGCCCAGCGAATCCCCGACCCCCTGATGGATAAGATCAACTTCAACCCGGCTTTCTCCCCCCTCACCGGGAACTGCTGGACCCTTACCCGGATTTTAAAAATCAATTGCGGAGGATTTCCCCAGTTCAACCCGCAGCAGGCTATCGCAGCGGGGGGTAAATCCCTGGATTTCTGGTGGGTGAGAATGAAAGATTACACCCCCATCAAGGGCAGCCTGAATTGCTTGTCGGCCTTGCTGGGATTGACCGCCCTCTTTAGCCTTGCCCGGCTGGGGAAGGAACTCTGCGGCAGGAAAGAGGGCTCCCAGGGCGAAGCTGTGAACCGGGCATCTTAAATTAAAGGCGGCAAATTTTGAAACTATCCATCATCGTCCCGGTATATAACGAAGAAGCCACCATCAGCCAGGTAATGGCGCAGATCGCCTCGGTGCAGCTCCCCGATGGGGTAGAGCGGGAACTTATCGCAGTCAACGACGGTTCTTCAGACGGAAGCGAAAAAGCGCTGGAACAACTGAAAGCCGAGGGGCGCTTAGAAATTTTTTATTCGGAAAGCCGCAACCGGGGCAAGGGCTACGCCCTGAGAAAAGGGATCGAGCTGGCCACCGGGGACTATATCATCATCCAAGACGCCGACCTGGAATACCGGCCCGAAGACTACCCCAAACTGCTGGCCCCCATTCTCTCGGGGCAGGCCCGGGTGGTTTACGGCTCCAGGTTTCTGGGAAACTGCCGGGGGATGAGTTTTTCCCATAATCTGGGGAACCGCCTGCTTTCTCTCACCAACTTGATCCTGTTCGGGAAATACCTGAGCGACCCTTACACTTGCTATAAAATGATCCCGGCCCAGATAGCCAAGAGTTTGCTCCTGGTGTCCGACGGCTTTGAGATCGAGGCCGAAATCACTTCTAAACTACAAAAACAGGGCTTAAAAATCCTGGAAGTGCCGATTGCTTATCAGGGGCGGGAATTTGCTCAGGGGAAAAAAATCCGCAAACTGGATGGGTTACTGGGAGTGGTGAATTTTGTGAGATTTAGGGTGGGGGGATGAGAGAGTTGTTAATTTTTTCAAGACAATTATATTATCTCTTGCTCGCTTATATAAAAATTTGCGACTCCGGAAAAATCTCCCAATTGCAGTTCCAACTCATAGGATCCACTAACTGAATTTGGGTGGATCTCCTTAGAAGAAAAATACACCAATATATTTTTTATATCTTTAGATTCCCATCTAATTAACGTTTGGGGTGATGTTTTTTGCCACTCTCCACGAATTAATTGGCCGCTAGAGTATCCATTTTTATAATATATTGTACCGTTAGGTCTCACTACCCACTCAAACTTTGAAGAGTCACCACTTTTGTTTAATATTATATTCTTTAGCGTGGCGGGGGTTTCATTTGAATTATATACTTTTATTCCTAATTCAATTAATATTTCTTTGGTGTCTTGGCTGTGATGGTCAGCGGAAAACAATTTAACTAGACGCTTCTCTTTAACATCAATATCTAATATTTTGGAAGCATTAAACGATATAGAATAATCGTTATGCAAAAAGTTATTTATTTTTTCTAAGAACTCTTCTTTTTTCTTACTCCAAAGGTCAGATTTTATTTCATTCGCCCCAAGATTGAAAATTTTTATTAGTTCGTCTTTAATCCGTTCTAAGCCTAATGCATCATTTAATTTTTCAAGTTGCCGTTCTTTCACACACCCATTAATAGATGAAATAGTAATAGGCTCAACTATTAGTGGAAATACGCTACAGTCCTTTCTATCCAAAGCTACTGTCTGCTCTTTTAGGCAGACTTCACTAGCATTATACTCAGGGGTTATAATAAGAAAAACTACCTTTGCTGTAGTCAACTTATAATCTATTACTTCCTCCCATTTTCTACCTGGTGATATTTTGGTACCTTCTCCAGATGTATAAAAGATATCGTCTCTTTTAAATTCCATTGCTCCGTGTAATAGATCATTTACGAACCAATCTATAATTTGTTTATTTAAGGAAGAATGACTAATAAAGATACTTTTTTGATTTTGGTTTGAAGGGGAATATATTCTCGTTGATAAAGGATAACCTTCACTCATTGAGATGGCGCTAGTGGATTTGTTCGCCGTCTCTAATTGTATTACCAATTTATTCGATAAATATATAAAATTATTAACCGCCTCACAAAGATTTTTTCCTTCAAGAGCTAAAGCTTCATATTTTAGCCATCCAGGGATGTAACGCCCTTGATTCGATGCGTCAATATCTCTAGTATAAACTTCTCCTTCTGCGGAGTATTTTTTCTCAATATAGTCATTCTTTGTTGGGCCAAAAGAAAAGTTTTCCAATTGTTCGAAAACTGTCTTCTCTTGGGCTTTATGATCATTAAAATTAAAAGAGTATAACTTAATCACAATTGCGTTCTTAAATTTTATAGCTTCTTCTCGTATTGTTTTTATTTTTTTTTCAAACTGTTTAGCAGAAAAATTATTCCCAATTAATTCTTCAAGTTTAGCAAGAACTTCTTCAGGTTGTTTTTCTTTCCACCCAGGCGGTATGCCCCTTGTTCCGCCCAATTCTATACTAAATTTTGGACAATTGATTGGAATTTGAAAATCACGATAATATATTGTCCCATGCCAACCTAAATAAGATCCACTCCAAGAGTGGCGGATTCTTTCACAAGCCTCGCTTACCGTTTCACTTAAAGACGGTATTGTCTCAAAATTGCTAATGTATAAATCTTTAAATTCTTTTAATAGTCTTTTAATTTCTTCAAGAGTCTCAATTTTTTCAGACATTTTTCCCCTCACGCCACCTTGCGGCGTTTTAGCTGGTAAGAGATCTGATCCGGCTCCGCCACGGTTTTAGAAGCTTCCAGCATTTCAATGGCGGAAATGCGTCCTTGTTCGTCGTAGTCAATGATCAGCCCCTCGCGGATTTCCTCGCTTTCCTTAACTTTAGCTTTTCGCAGAATCAGGCTAAGGGTATCGGTTTGCGGATCATATATAATTTTCATTAACTTTCAGTCTCCTCTTGCCAGTATTTATCGATTTTGGAAGTCCGGTAAACCGTGATGACGAAAAAGTCTGCTTCCAACTCTTTGCCGATAATTCGCAGGAGCATCTCCTGCTGATAAGCCGGTTCAAAATATTTCCCCTGGAGAATAATGGTTTCCCCGACCCCGGCAAGTCTCTGGGGATTAGTCTTAAAGATGGACTTGACCGTATTTTCATCAATTTGACGCCTTTTCATTTCAGAAGAGGCATGCTTGGAGAAAATTATCTTCACTGCTTCATAGTAGGGAAAATTTTCCCCAGTGTCAACCAAACTGACTTTTTCTACTTATTCTCTTTCCGGTTTCTTTAAATGGTTTATGAATTTACGCAATGGCTTAACACCGCCTATAGCGAGACTTGCAGGTTCCTAATTCTGGGAGTAAGCCTGTTCGGGTAACCATAAAAGCCGCGAGCCTTCCCCGGAAATCCGCTTTTTACCCCGCTTTGGGATATTCCACATTCACCGGTTCATAGCGGTACTGTTCCTGCGGAGCCTTGAGGCCGAAGAGGTAAGAATTTTTGGAGATGATTTTGCCTTTCTCGTTTCTCCAGTAGGCTTCCATCACCCATTTGTCCCCCGCCTTGGCGGTTTTGGGGATGGTGAACTCGGCTTTGCCCGCCTTGCTGGAGCTGTCCGCGAGAGCGTCGGCCTTGAAACTGCCGTGGGCCAGCCCCTGTTTTGCCTTATCGTCGGCCCGGTAAACCCGCCAGTAAAGCCCGGTGTTTTTTAAATCCTCTTGGGGGTCGTTGATCAGCCAGAAATCGGCCTTAACTTTATCCCCCGCTTTGAACCAGTTCTTTTTCCAGTCGATGCTGACCAGTTGCGGAGCCAGGGCTTCCTTCACGGCGGTGAAGCCCATCTTGGGCTGGTTCTTGTAGTCCACCACGCCCCAGGTGACGGAGGGCCAGGCTTCCTTAAACATGAACTGGTAAAGCCCGCCGGTGCGGTGGTACTTGTGGCGGCGGAAAAATTCCAGGGTGTATTTCAAATAATCGAACTGGTATTTCTGGGAGGTTGCGATGTAATCGTCCAAATCTTTGAAAGCCGAAGGCTCACCCACGTGGCGGAAATTTTCCTTGGACTGAAAATCGTGGAACTTCCAGAGTTCCTGGTTCTCTTCGTTATCCAGCGGCCATTGGTTTTGCTGGGGAACGATTTCCTTCATGGATTCCGGAATGGCCTGGGCCCCGAACTCCGAAGGCATCCAGTGAGGGTAACGCCGGATGGCGGTATAGTTGTCGCCGTAGGGGAAGCTGTACCAGCCGGGATAAAAATGCTCCTGGGCCCCGGACTCGGCCTTGTGGTTGCGAGTTGGGTCGAGCTCGCCCGCGATCTTGTCCAGCGCGATATCCATCGGGTAATTGTAGGGAAGCGGCTCGTTCTGCGCCGACCAGTTCCAGATGGAAGGATGGTTGCGGTAAAGCTGGATGAATTCCTTATACTGCTCCTTGGCTTCCTTGATCACCGAGGGGCGCACGGAAACTCCCCAATGCAGGGGGAAATCGGCCCAGACCAGCATCCCTTCCTTATCGGCGGAGTCGTAAAACTCCTGGGGCAGGACATGGGCGTGCACCCGCACCGCGTTAAGGTTGCCTTCCTTCATCAGCTTCAAGTCGTCGGTGTAGCGTTCTTCGTTATAAGTGGAAAGCCACTCGGTAGCGATGTAGTTGCTGCCCTTTTGGAACATGGCCTGGTCGTTCAGCTTTAAGATCCCGTTATACTTGCCGTATTCCAGCTTGCGAATGCCGAAGTGGCCTTTCATCGAGTCGGAAATTTTATCATCTTTTAAAATCGAGGTTTCCATTTGGTAGAGATTGGGCTCGCCTAAATCGTGAGTCCACCAGAGCTGGGGGTCTTTTTCCAAGGCTTTTAAGCTTACCTGGTTTTCCCCCGGTTTGAGCTCGACTTCCTGAATCAACTGCTTGAATTTCTCCGGGTCGGTTTCGGCCATGGGGGCGTACCTGACCTGGAGCTTGACTTTCCTGCTCTCGGAGTCGTAGTTGTTGAGCTGGTAGTTGAACTTCAGCTCGGCTTCCTTATGGTCGCCGGAGAGTTTCTCGGTGTCCACCCACTGGTTTTCCAAGGTCTGGCGGCCGGTGGACTCCAGCATCACGTCGTTCCAGATCCCGCCGGTGGAGCCTAAAGGTTCGGGAGTGCCGATGGGGTTGGTGCCTCCAGGGCGGCAATCGTGATGAACCAGAACTCCCTTGACCTGCTTTTTCAAGAACGGGTTTTGGGCGTCGAAGGGAGCCGAGACCTTGACCAGCAGGGTGTTGTATTTATAAGGCTTGATTTTGTCGTCCAGGCTGAACTTGAAGGGAGCGAAGTAGCCCTCGTGCTCGCCCAGTTTTTCTCCGTTCAAGTAAACTTCGGACTGGTAATCCACCCCGTTGAACTTCAAGGCCAGGTGCTTGTCTTCGGCTACATCTTTTTGCTGCACCATAAATTTTTTCATATACCAGACGCTTCCGGCGTGAGAGAACAATTTCGGGTCTTCCACCGCCCATTGGGAAGGGGCGTCAACCGGCTTCCATTCTTGAGCGAGGGGGTCGGCGGGAGGCTCGGCGCTGGAACTCATTTTCCAGTTTTTATCCAGCAATAGGGTTCCCGGTTTGAGGCGTTCCGTCGAAGTGTGCATTACCGAGGTATAGCGGTCGGAGGGCAGGTCGTAGTAGGCTTCCTTGGCCTTGATTTCGGGAAATTTATGATGCTTTATCCAATCGGGCATATCAAACTTGGAAGGAATATTGATGATGTCCCGGGCGATTCTTTCTACTTTATCAACTTGTTTCATATAGCCCCCTCTGTTGTCTAAGCACCATTATAACCGGAAAAACCTGAAAAATTGTTAAAAATTTGTAAATTTTTCGGGGGAATTTACGAAATTTTTATTTTGCGGCCTGGGCGATATTGCACAGAGCCGGGTCTGTTCCCGCTTCTTTCAGCCATTCCGGGTTGAAGGAGGCGGCCAGTTTCAAATAATACCGGGCCAGGCCCGGCTTGCCCATCCGGGCGTAAGATAAGGCCAGGTAATAAATCCCCTCGTCGAAATTGGGATACAACCAAAGCGCCCGGCGCAGGATTTTCTGGGCTTTTTTAGGCTGGTTCAAGGCTAAATACACCTGGGCCGCACTGGAAAGAGCCGAATCGAAATCGGCGTAATCTTGGGGAACCGCTAAAAATTGAGCCAGGGCCTCGCGGAGCTTCCCTTGTTTTTCCAGCAGCTTGCCGTAAAGGATATGAGCCTTGCCGTCCCGGGGGTAATCGCGCAAAATTTCCTGCAGGAGCTTTTCGGCTTGAGGGGTTTCCCGGCGGGCCAACAGCACTTCCGCCTCGCCGGAAAGCACCTGGGGGTTATGGAGAGCGGTTTTTTTTAATTCCCGGTAGATGGCCAGGGATTTGGCAGTATGGTTCTTCAACAACTGCCCGTAAGCCAGGCTTAACTGTTTTTGCTGCCCCGCGCTAAGCGGAACCACCGATTTGGCCGCAGGTTTATCTATTCCGCAGCCCGCCAAAGCCAAAAGCAGCCCGGTTAACCATAGAAGCAAGAGCCGGCGGCTCATTTGCGGTATTGTTTCTCCACTCCGGTCTTCTGGTTGAACTCCCGGATCAATTTTTCCCATTCCTTGACTTTGTCCCATTTTTTGCTCCAATAGCCCGAATCGTACCACTGGGCGTTCAACTCTTCCACGGTCTTGCCCTGCTGTTCCACCCAGGTGAAATATTTCAAGTTGTGAACCCGTTTTTTCTGCCAATAGGAGAACTCCTCGATATGGTCGAGGGTGAGCCCCATCAGGCAGCGCTGGTAATCAGCCGCGGCGTCCCTCTCGCGGTATTCCCCGTACTTTTCCCGCAGTTCGGCCAGCCTGGACTGGTACAGTTCGGTAGAATCGGTAGCCACCGTGAAGATGATTTGGTTTTCATCGCATTCGTAATATTTAGCCAGCTTGACCGCCCCCATCAGGTTGGCGATCGAGGAAATCCCCAGCAGGTCGAGCTGATCGGCGGTTCCCTGGGGAAGGCCGAGCTGTTTCAGATATTGCCGGCCCGCAGGTTCATTGAAGAGCCGCAAGACCCGCAGAGTATAATCGTCGTCGATTCCGGCCGCCAGGTCGAGACTCTTGACATTCAAGACCCAGGGGATGTGCTTGTCGCCGATCCCCTCGATGCGGTGATCGCCGTAGCCGTTGTAAAGAATGGTGGGACATTGCAGGGCTTCCCCGGCCATGATCTTGACCTGGGGATAGCGGTCTTTCAGGTAGTCGCCCGAGGCTAAAGTCCCCGCCGAACCCTGGGTTAAAAAGACTCCAAATAGGTTCTGCCCGGGTTTTTTCTCCTGCCGGTAAACTTCTTCCATCGCGCCCCCGGTGACCCAGTAATGCCAGGCCGGGTTGGCGAAATCTTCAAATTGATTGAGAATGACTACCTGATCCCCGTATTCGGCTTTCAAGGCGTGGCATTTGTCGTAAATTTCCTTGACGTTGCTTTCCGAGCCGGGAGTGGCGTAAATTTCGGCTCCGATCTGCTTCAGCCATTCAAAACGCTCGCGGGACATCCCCTCGGGGAGAATAGCTACCGCCGGGCAGGCCAGCAGGGCGGAATTGTAAGCCCCGCCCCGGCAGTAGTTGCCGGTGGAGGGCCAGACGGCTTTCTGGCGGGTAGGGTCGAAATCGCCCCGCACCAGCTTTTCCACCAGGGGGCCGAAAGAGGCCCCTACTTTGTGGGAGCCGGTGGGGAAGAACTTGCCCAAGAGGGTTATGATGCGGGCTTTTACCCCGGTGAGCAGGGAGGGGTACTCCAGGAAATTAACTCCCGCAAAGCCGCCCCCGGTTTTGACCGGCTGGTTCTTCCAGGTGATGCGGAAAAGATTCAGCGGGTGAACGTCCCACAGGCCGATCTTGCTCAATTCCTGCCTGATGCCGGCGGGGATTTTCTCCGGGTGCTTCATTTCCTCATAGCTGGGGATGACGATATTTCTTTCCCGGCAGCGTTGGATGGTGCTCTCCAGGACTTCTTTTTGGGTTTTGGGTTTTAAGGCGGTTTTATTCAAGGCGGTATTCTCCTTTCAAAGCTTAGTGAATATTTTGCGAGGGCTGGGGCTTATCCCTGCTTTTTGCGGACTCGGGCCAGGTGAAAAGTGCCTTTTTCGGGGTAGAGCCGCGAGGCGGCTTTTTCCAGACCGGCCAGGTAGGCCCAAAAAGCCGGATCCTGGGCGGTAGTTTCCCAGAGTTTGAGGCGGATAAGCGGCTGGGAAAAAATTTCATTCCACAAGGGGATAAACGCCATAGGGGTTAAAAGAGATTCGCCCAGGGGGGAGAAAATTCGGTTTAAATCGGTTGAGGATAGACCCCGCTCCTCTGGATTGGGGAATTTGCCGTCCCAGTAGGGGGCGGGTTCAAAAGCCCACAGGCAGCCCCCGGGTTTTAAGACGCGTTTCACTTCATTAATAACTTTTTCCGGGTTTTCCAGGTGATGGATCACCCCGAAGAGCAAGACCGTCTCGAAACTTTCCTGGGCATAGGGCAGGTTTTCGGCCTCCCCCGCTACCGCCCGGCAGGCCGGAAAGTCGAGCCGCAATTTTTCCAGAGCCGGGGCGTAGAAATCCAGGCAGTGATATTCCGCCTTGCCCCCCAAGAGTTGGGGAAGGCTGGGAACCGGCCCCGAGCCGATATCCAAGAGCTTAAAGAGCAGATCCGGGAATTCCGCTAAAATTTCCCGGGAAGCGATTTCCCGGTGGAAAGTCCAGATCCCGCTGTAATAAATCCGAGCGTAAAGCTCGCAAGAAACGCCCAGGGGGTTTTCGCTGCTCATGTTTAGTTTTTCGGGCTTAAAGACTGAATTTCCTTGCGGAAAAAGCCGTAATCTCCCTTCCCAAAATCACGTAAAAGGGGAAAAGCCGGGGGGAAGAGAAAAAAATAAACATGCCAAGATTAAGTCTGCTCATTATTTTGCTGCTCTTCACGGGCTGCCTTAACAACACCGCCAACCTGCTGCAGAAAGCCGGAAGCGAATTCCAGGCCGGCAACTTCTCCAGAGCCGAAAAGCTGTACCTGCGGGTTTTAAAATCCGACCCCCGGAACCCCCAGGCATACCAAGGGCTGGGCTACCTCTATGCGGCCCGGGGCAAGAACCAGGCCGCCGAGCAAAATTTCCGCCAAGCCCTGGAACTAGACCCCTTATCCACCAGCGCCGCGGGGGGACTGGCCAGCGTTTACCTGGAGGAAGAGGAATACGATAAAGCCCGGAACATTTTCCGCCAATTACTAAAGCGGCTGCCTGAAAGTTCCTGGGTCTGGGCGGGTTTGGGCGATATCGGCATCGAACAAAAAGATTATTTTTCGGCCCTGGAATACCTGGAAAAAGCCGTGAGCCTGGATCCTAAGGACGCCCACGCCCACCTCAGCCTGGCCGATATTTACCTCTACCTGGGCGATTACCGGGAAGCCATCCGGGAATACCAGACCGCCATCGACCTCAATTATCACGACGCCCACGCCCACACCTGCCTGGGGGACGCCTACGCCGAAGGCGGAGAGTGGGAAAAAGCCAGGAAATCCTTTCAGGAAGCTTTGAAAATCAAGCCCAAAAGCGCCGAAACCCTGATCAGCCTGGGCGATCTGCTGGTGGCTACCGGCAAACCGGATAAAGCCCTGGGCTACTTTAAGCGGGCGCAAACCATCTCCGGAGAAGACAATGTGCTGGCTACTTCCCTGGCTGACTATTACCGGGTGACGGGCGATTTACCCCAAGCCCGAAAGCTCTACCTGGAAGCGCAAAAGAACTCCCCCCTGGACGAGGACAATCACCTGGGGCTGGGGGAAATTTATTTAATCCAAGGACAGTACGACAAAGCCGAGGCAGAATGCTTCCAGGCTCTAGCCTTAAACCCGGTGAAGGGGAAAACTTACCTGCAGCTGGCCGAAATTTACGCGAAAATCGGAAATCAATCCGCCGCAGGCCGGATGCTGGAGACCGCTCTCACTTTAGACCCCCTGCTGATTCCCAAGGTCAAGGCCGAGCCGCTTTTTCAAGACCAATTTAACGGGGCTATCTCAAAAGCTGAAAAAACCTCCAAAACCGACCGTTTCCTGGCTCAGGGCGAGTCTTTCTACGCGGTGGGAGAATACGCCCGGGGCTTGAAATTCTTCCGTAAAGCCCTGGAGATGGATTTTCATAACTCAAAAGCCCGAATTTCGGCGGGCTTGAGCTTAATTCAAGAGGGCCGGCATAAAGAAGGAATTTCCGAGCTGAAAACCGCCCTGGCCCTGGATCCAGGTAATCAGGACGCGGTTTGCGCCCTCAGTTACGCTTACTTGAAAAACCGCCGGTACCGGGAAGGGATCGCTTACGACCGAACAATTATGGCCAAACATCCCGGCTGGGCCAAAGTCCGGATCACCTTGGGCGACTTGTACCGGGCCTCCGGCAGTTTCCCGCAGGCAATGACAGCTTATAACCAGGGCCTGAAGCTCGATCCCGCGCAAGTGAGGGGTTGGGCCGGGCTGGGAGCAATCCGGCTCAAAACCGGGGACTTGCCCCAAGCCGAAGAATATCTGAATAAAGCCCGGGGGCTCGACCCGCTGGACAGAGAAACGCTCCTAAGTCTCGGAGAGCTTAAAGGGCTGGAAAAGCAGCCCGCAGCGGCGGCGGATTTTCTACGGCTGGCTGGAACGCTGAAACCGTAATTACTTCTGGAATTCACCAGAGTACCGCCACAAAAAAATCTTGCCGTTTTGAGGCAGGCGGTAGGTTTTTACCAGCTTTAAGCCCTGGATAGCGGGCCGAAATCCGCCTACCGCAATCAAGTAATCGAAATCCCCGGAGCGGGAGACAAACCGCTCCCGGGGATACTTCAAGAAAATTATGGTGTTAAAAATGTCCTCAAACAAGGCAAAATTATTTTGCTTGAAGGGAACCTCCGCATAAAACCGCACTTTCAAGGCTCGCCCGGCAGGCCGATGCGGGTCGCGGAAAATATCATCCATTACGGCCTCGATTTTCCAGTCTTCCCGCCAGGGAGGAAGCGTCCCGAAGAGGGATCTGCCGATACCATGCCGGGGGAGCAAATCCGCTATTCCCCTGATTCCGGCGGTATCGGGCCGGTCAAAGATGGGTTCGACATAATCGCTATAAGAAGGATTCTCCCCAACCGGGGGAAAGACCCGGGGGAACCACCAGCCGAACCACTGGCTAAAACCCGCCAGCAAGGCCAGGGCCAGCAAGCCTCCCTTAACCCAACGGTTTTTAAGGGAAACCAGCATCCCGGTAATCAATAAGCCGCAAAAGGGCAAAAAGGGCAGGAAAAAGCGAGGCCGGATCACCGGGGCTGAGGAGAGAAAGATATATCCCGCCGCCAAAATCAACAACGCCAAACCGGTTTTTTTTCGCAGCTCCCGGCCTAACAAGGTAAACAAAACCGCCGCAAGCAGGAAAATGAACATCCCCCACCCCAGGGCGAATTTCCCGGGGAGCATAAACAGGTAAAGCCAGCCGAAATGCAGCCGGGTCAAACCTTGAAAAATTCCAACCTGCCGGAAATGAAAATTATATTGCCAATTCCCGGCAATTTGCGGCCAGCTTAAATGCATGCACCCCAGAGCCGGAAGCAGAAAAACCCAATAAGCCAAGCCCAGATTAAATATGGCTCCCCGATTTGAGGGATCAGCCCGGCGGCAGACCATATACCACAGCCCCAAGGCCGACAGGCTGATAACCGGCAAACTCCAGCCCTGTCTGAGCGCCCATAAGCTTAGGCCCAGATTGGAAAGCAAAATCGCGAAAGTTAAAACCCACCAGCCGCGAGCTTTGCCTTTTATTATCCAGTAGATCATTTCATACAGGAACAACCCCGCCAGATAAAACACCATCTGGTAGCGGGTCAGAAAACCCAGTAAAAAAGCCAAACCGAACCCCAGGGCATATCCCCGGCGGGTAAAATGCTCCGACTGCAAGTAAAGATAAAAACACAGGCTGACCATAGAGGCCAAGGGGAGATCCAGCATGTAATATTTCCCCAGCGACTGAACCCCCGGAAAACTCAGAGCGAGGAAAACCAACAACAAGCCCGCCCACCGGTTCCAGAGTTTTCTCCCGGTGGCGTAAAGCGAGAAAGCCAGCGCCAGGATGAAGACTCCCTGGCTTAGCACCGCGGTTTCGAAAGAGGCTCCCAGGAGCAGATAAAACGGCAGGGAAACCAGGTACACCAGGGGCGGATAACTCCAGGGGACGAGTAAAGCTTTCGGTAACCCCAAAAAACCGGTATGAAGAAACAGCTCCGCCAGCCGATAAGACTCGTGAAGGTGGTTGGGAGAACTGGTAAAAATCCAGAAAGGATATGATCTTTGATCCCATTGCAGGTTATTCCAGACAAACAGCCCCGCCATAGCCAAGACCAGCCCCCAGGACCAAAACTCGGGCGTAAATTTGCGCTCGGGTTGATTTACCGCATCCATTACCGGTTGACCTCCCAGGGTAAAATTAGCCAGGCTCTTAGATTTCACCTCCCGGGATCCTATTAAACGATGCGGAGTTCGGAATAATATACTTTTAGACAACGTTGGAAAATTACCCGAAAAAAATCAGGCGGTTGATTTACCGCCTGATTCTCTGATTTGCGTTGTTTCCCGCCTATTTGGTTTTTATCGAAATTCTTAGCTTTAAAATTCCGGATCATCCGGCATCCCATTTCCCGGCAATTTACCTTCGCCGGATTACTAAGTCCTTCGCCGCTGAAAGAAGCGCACCCCCGCCACCACTACGGCGCCTCCCAGTAAAATATGGATGAACCCGCCCAGCATATAACCGCTGATCAATCCCAGGAGCCAGAAAATCATCATAAAAACAAATATGGTCCAAAGTTTGTCATTCTCGAATTCCATGGTTTTGCCCCCCCTCTTATGATTACCGCATGACTTTTATAGGCGGAGGAGGGGAAGACCCCCTCCTCCATTCCCTCCCTCGATAAGATTAAGGCTGTTTAACGGCGTCCTCCGGGTAATTTTTTTCCAGGACAGCCCTGGAGATCATTACCCGTCCGGCATTTTGTAAAACGATCTCCGACTCCAGAATAAACTTGCCCGACATCAGCGCCGGATCTGTTATTTTTACCGGGATATAATCCCTGGCTGCGATCTGCCCGGATTTTATCATATCAATGTTTGACCATTGCTGCAGCTCGCGCCACTGGCCGGTTGCAGGATCCTTGACCCGGAGATGAATCACCAGGTTGCGCTTAAGATTTTTAGCCGGCATATCCCCGATATTCTTTACCTTTACTCTGAAATTGACGCTATCGCCCATTTTTCGGATCACTATATCATTCAATTCCAGCACGGCGCCTTTAGCCGCCGACAACAGCGCGGAATGACCCTGGATTAAGGGGGCGGCCTGGGCGGCATGCAATCCGAATGCCAGAATCAAGGCCGCCATGGCCATAATAAAAACTTTTTTCACCAACTTGCCCCTCCTTGATGGTGTTTTGTGGCCACGGTCTTTTCGGAATTGACTGCGGGTTTCCTCAGGTTTCCGCTCAGGTCGGAGCGGGTATGGGCTACATCTATTCCCGCCCCGGAAATTTTACCCACCCTCTTGTCGACTTCCCGGGCGGTTTCTTGTCCCATATTGCCGACATTTTTGTCCAACTCGTTGAACTTTTCCGGCATTTTGCCCGGGGCTTTTTCACTTCCAGGTTTCACATTCGATCCTGCGGTTTGCGTTTTACCATTAACCATAACTTTCCCCTCCTTTTATTGCGGAGCTTTTAGCTCCGTTGAACTTTTTGAAAACCTGGGCTTCAATCCTAATAAATTTTAACCAACCCGTACCCCAAAGTAAATCATCAATTACCTGCTAAAATATAGGGAATAATAACTATTCGAAACTTCAATGCCGGAGTTGACGCGGTCAGGACTGCGGCTATGCCTTTTCGCAATCCGGGAGTTAGAAATTAACCGCCGCTCCCAACAGCAAAAAAACAATGATTACTATAATGTGCAAAACCCAAAATCCGGGTTTGCCGATGGCGAAATATTTCATTAAATACATTTCATCCACCTCACTTTACTAGCAGCGTTCTCAGGTAAACGTGTCCGATGGAATAAACCGTGATAATTAATATAAAATGTAAAGCCCACCAGCCTACATTGAGGAACCTGAAGCTTTGGGGAAATTTCCAGTTGTTGGCTACCCGCTCGGGATGATATAACTCAAACAAGGCTTTGCCGGCCATGAACTTGCCCAGCAAAATAAAAGAATCCCCCAAAGTAGTATTCAGCAACGCGGCATACCAGGGTAAGCCGGCGGACCAGCTCTGCAGGGAAAGCTGGCTCATCAGGATAATCCCCAAAATTACGGTTAAGCCGTTCAGCAGGTATCCCAGTTCGGCGGTTTCTTTCCGGGCAAAAAACACCACCACCAACAGCAAAGAAATTAAATTGCATAGCGAAGCAAGCGCATAAGGCATCATGATCTTACCCTCGTGCCAGGGAGTATGGATGCGCAAATGCAGCAGCAATCCTCCCAGCGAAAGCAAAAACAAGGTTAAAAGCAGCGTTCTTTTTCCGACCATTTAATCTCCTCCTGATGCGCATAATCCGCCGAATCGAATGCGGCTTTCTTCGACAAAACCGGAATGGTTTTATTCCCTAGTAATTTAACAAAATTATAACCGAATATATATCCTCAATTACCAGCTATAATCTAGTGAAAATTAACTATTACCGAAGTTGATTGTCGCCCCCGGCAAGGAGTTGTAGGAGAAGGGGGAAGCCGGAAGCGGTCACTCAAAGCTGAGAAATTCCCCGTTTGCTCATCCATTCCAATTGCAGTTTAGCGCTCGAGAATTCCCTTGGCCGAGTCATAACGGGGAAAATCGTCGGGAATCCCCAGCTGTTCGGGGTGTTTGGAATAACTGGAGTTACAAAAGAAATAATAACGGTCGTAAGGCACCCAGCAGGAATAACCGTAGGAAGAACTAACCGGGTTGCTGGGACAAGTGGGTACCGATTTCAGATAACCCAGAGTTACCAGGGAAAAACTTCCGGTAATGGATAAACGGCCTGAATTCGGGCCGGCCTGGCCGAGATGGGGCAGGCAGCCGCCGTTGTTGTCGTTGGCATACATCTCAGCGGCGATCCCCATATGTTTCAGGTTGACCTCGCAGGCTCTCAAAGTTGCGCTATAGCGGCCCTTGGTCATTTTGGGGATGATGATGGAAGCCAGAACGGCAATGATTGCCACCACAATAATCACTTCCACCATGGTAAAACCCCGATTTTTCATAAACCAGCCTCTATTTTTAATAATATTTTAAGCTTTCCGAGAAACTTATGTCAACAATTTCCTCGCAACCATTGGGAAGGTTTGGGTATTAAACCGGGCCGCCAAGAAGGATTCCGGATGAAAAAAAATAATACTTAACAAGGACTAAAACCACCAGGCAACCGGGCTGAACTAAAGAGGGGGTATTTGAGTTATGACAACCGTCAATCGTTTGATCCAAGGATTATTTTTCCTGGCATTGGGTTCAATGCTGGCTTTAGCGGGCTGCGGAGATACCGGCAGTTCCGGCGGAGGCCCGGCGGTCAGCACGGTGATCACCACCGCCCAGCAGCAGATCCTTCCCGTGGCCATCGCTCCCAACACTCCGGGGATTACCCCTTCGCAGGTAGCGCTATACGCGACTTACGGTTACAGCGCCTGGCAGTATGGGCCCGGCCTGCCTCTCGTAAAGCGCTACGATCTCGCCCCGGACTACGACGGAGCCGCCAACGCCGCGCGGCTTATGTATTATTTCTCCTCCAGCGACAACCATATCACCGACAAAGAATCGCCCGCCGAGGCGCTTTATTTCGGCTGGAGCGCGGCTTTTCAAGTTGGGGGGCTTTTCTCCCAGGCTTATTCGCCGGTTTGCCTCTCCACCACCCAGGTGCTGGACGCCGCAGTGCAGACCATCAACGCCCTTAACCGGCAGCAGCCTTTTGATTTCGGCATTTTTCTGGGAGACGCGGCCAACAGCTCCCAGCTCAACGAGCTGAAATGGTTTATCAACGTGTTGGACGGTAACTGGGTGGTTCCCAGTTCCGGGGCTCACCTGGGAGCCGACCTGATCGACTACCAGCGACCTTATCAAGCCGCCGGGCTGGATCCTTCCATCCCTTGGTATCAAGCCATCGGCAATCACGATCAGTATTGGATGGGCACCCACTTCCCGTCTCCCAAGATCCGGGCCGCGGAAGCGGGAACCGCCATCCTCAATATGGGAACCAATGTCTTTGCCCCCAACGCCACCGAGAGTACCGGAATGTACGTGGGGGTAGTGGACGGAACCACGCAATACGGAAACGTAATCTACGGCGGCCCCACGGCCAACTTTGTGCCGCCTTACCCCACCGTGGTGGCCGACCCAGAGCGGGTCTCGATGACCGACACGACCTCCTCCACCACGACTTTTATCGAGCAGTTCTTCAATACGACTTCCTTCCCCCCCGGCCACGGATTCGACCGCTCCCACACCGGAAGTCTGGCGGCCTGCTATAGCTTCATCCCCAGATCGGATATCCCGCTAAAAGTAATCGTGCTCGATGACACCTGCAAGACCAACATCTCAGGTCAATCGCCCAACTTTTACGGCAACGGCTGGATGGACGAAGAACGCCTCGAGTGGCTTACCCAGGAGCTGCAGGCGGGCCAGGACGCCAACCAGTTGATGATCATCGCGGCCCATATCCCGGTCAACCCGCAAACCGACATTTTCAACAACACCCCCACCCCATACTTCTACCCCGACCCCTCCAACATCACCGACGCGCAATTTGTAGCCCTGCTCCAGCAGTACCCGAATCTCCTGATGTTTATGGCCGGGCATCGCCATAAAAACGTTGTGACCCCGCAAATATCTCCCGACCCAGCCCATCCGGAATACGGCTTCTGGGAGGTAGAAACTTCCTCCACCCGCGATTTCCCCCAGCAGTTCCGGCTCTTTGATATCCGCCGCAACGCCGACAATACCATTTCCATCCTCACCACCGATGTGGATCCCGCCGAAACTCCCGGGTCGGTAGCGGCTAAATCCCGCGGCTATGCCGTGGGCGCCATGCGGCTCTTCGGCGAAATAGACCTCGGCGACACCACCTCGCATTCGTATAATGCCGAGCTGATCAAGCAATTGACTCCCCAGATGCAGGCGGTAATCGCCAACTGCGGAACGCCCCTTAGATAACGGCATCCCGCAGGATAGCGGCATCAACAAAAAAGCAGCGGTTATTTAAATGAAAGAACAGCTCTGTTCCAGCCTTAAAAATAAGGGGCGGAAAGCCGACGGCTCGTCACGCCCTATCTGCCTGCCGACCATGACCCGGGATTACAGCAAAATTTCCGCTACCGCCCGGGCCGTAACCATAAAATTTCTGCCCCGGATCAAATCCTATCTCAAAGCCCTGGCCCCACAAATCGCCGCCCTGCCCGCCGGAAGTGTTTGGGCGATGGCTGATTACGGATCGGCGGACGGGGTAAATTCCAGCGCCTTGTTCGAGCAAATCATCGAGCTGATCCGCTCGATTAACCCTTCCCTAAAAATCCAGCTATTCTATATCGATCTCGCAGAACCGGCCGGTTTCGACCGGTTCTGGGCCGGTTCGGCCCTATCGCGCCTTGAGGGCGTTAAGGCCGAATACCTCCGGCGCTCCTTTTATGAATCCTTTCCCGAAATCTCCGGTAAACTGCAGCTGGGCTTTTCTTCCACCGCCATGCACTGGCTAGACACCAAAAATGCGGAGGCGGAGCTTTTCCAGCATCCCTCCCAAATCCAAGCCAACCAGCTGCCTAAACAGGAAGCCCGAAAATTTGCAAAAAAATGGCAAACCGACTGGCGGGGATTTTTCCGGGAACGCTATTGCGAACTGATAAAAGGCGGCGCTCTGTTCCTGGCCGATTTAACCTGCCTGGGGGACGAGCAATGGCCTGCCTCGGCGGGCTACAATTTTCTACGCGATATTTGTCTCGAACTCTATCAGGAAGGCCGAATTTCCGCAACCGAGCTAAACGCCGTTTTTGTACCGGATTATTTCGCTACCCCCCGGGAAATGGAGTCCCTGCTGAACGCAAAAGACCTGCGGGCGGCTTTTGCCCTCAAATCATGCGAGGCGTTAACCATCCCCTGCGCTTATTTCGCAGGCCTGAGAAACCGCTTAAAAGCCCCCCGAACTGAACTTGCCGCCACCTTGGCTAAGGTAGTACGGGCCTGGAGCGAGTCCTCTCTTAAAGCCGGGCTTTCCTCATCGGCCCCGGAACAAATAGCGGAAATTTACCGGCGGCTGGAGCATAAATTCGCCCAAACCCCCCAAGGCCTGCCTTATCAATACTGCCTGTTGGAGTTGCTCAAAAGATAAGGCCGGCGCCCTCAAAACCCTGCTTACAGTTCGTAAGCGGATTTATAATCGGAAAGTTTGAGATACTTAATCTCCGAACCGGTAAAATCGAGGTCTTTGATTTTCAAATAAATGCTTTTCCCGGTTTCCTCCTGATCGAAATACATATTCATCCGGCTTAAATCGTAAACCACCCGCCAGCGGGCCGCCCAAGAGTCGCTCTGGGGCGAAAAGGGGTGTTTTTTATCGTCATAGGCGGGCACCAGCACGCTGTCGATGACTTGTTCCATATAAGCCACCGCTTCCACCGGGTCTTTCGGCTGGGGAAGATTGTCCAGGTTGAAACTAATGCGGACGAACCGGTTGCTGGGCTTGGCCCCTCCGGGCAAATCCTCCACCGAATATTGTTTTTTTTCTTTTTTAAATTGGGCCAGATTAGCCAGTTGCCGGGGGTAATTGGGTTCGTTGGTCATCACATTATATTGGGGGCCGTGAAAGACCTGCATTTTACCGCCGTTAAATTCAATAACGGCAGCGTCGCCCGAGGCGTCGTTTACCGCAAAGTGGCAGGGAACTTTGACCTTTTTTCCCTGATAAGGGAAATCCACCATTTTTATCCGGTAGTTTTTCAAACCGGTCACTACTTCTTTTACGCTCCCGTAAGTAGCAAGGATATACTTAGTCCAGGCCACCGTGCTGATTTCAGGCAGGCCGGGCTGCGGTTCAGGCATCCGGCTGTCATCCTGGTAGAGCAAGTGGACATTCAAGCCCTGCTCGTTAATTCCCTCGCCGGAATATCCGAATTTTTCATCATCCTCAATGGCGATGACCCCGTATTTATTAGTCCAGTTGAGGCTGCCGAAACGATCATGATCTTTAAATCCGCGGGGAATGAGGGCGATTCTGGTTTTAAGCGGCCCCCACCATTCGGTGGTGCGGCCCACGAATATCCCCTGCTTATTGCTTTTCATCATCAAGGAACAACCCCAAGCGGCCTCCAGGCTCAGGAAAACCAGGCAAAATATCGTAATTATCAGCCCGAACAAAACTTTTTTCAGCATTTGATCACCTCGCAAAAAAGATAAATACATTATATTAAAAAAAAGCCATTAAACCAAAAAATGCGGGGAATTAAAAAGCCCAAATTTAAGCCGGAAAGCTGATTAATTCTTACTCCACCTTGTCCCGCGCTATTTCTTTTGCTCTGAAATTTTTTCCCCGACACCGGCAAAAAGGTCAAAGCATTTAATCCATTGAATTAAAAATAAAAATGAAAATTTAACGCCATCTTAATTTTCTTAAATTAAAAGGGGGAATTTGATTCATGAAGACAAGAAACCGGTTGATCATAGGATTATTCTTTCTGGTCTTAGCTTCAATGCTGATTCTTTCGGGCTGCGGAGATACGGGCAGCTCCGGCGGAGGCCCGGCGGTAAGCACGGTGATTACCACCGTCCAACAGCAGATACTCCCCGTGGCCATCGCTCCCAATACTCCGGAGATTACCCCGGCCGAGGTAGCTTTATATGCAGTATACGGTTACAGCGCATGGCGCAACGGGCCGGGTCTGGCCGTTGAAAAGCGTTACGATCTCGCCCCCGACTACAACGGGGCCGCCAATACCGCCCGGCTTTTGAATTATTTCTCCCTCAGCGACGCCCATATCACCGACAAAGAATCCCCCGCCAACGATACTTACTTCGGCTGGGCCTCGCCTTATCAGGGGGGGCTTATCACGGCTTATTCGCCGATCATTCTCTCCACCACCCAGGTGCTCGATGCAGCGGTCCAAACCATCGACGCCTTGAACCGCCAAACCCCGTTCGATTTCGGCATTTTTATGGGAGACGCAGCCAACAACACCCAGCTCAACGAATTGCGCTGGTTTATCGACGTGATGGACGGAAATTACGTTACTCCCAGTTCCGGCGCTCACCTGGGAGCCGATATCATTGACTATCAAAGACCCTACCAGGCCTCGGGCCTTACCCCCACCATCCCCTGGTACGCGGTGATCGGCAATCACGATCAGTTTTGGATGGGCTTCTCCCAGGTAACCGACAAAGTCCGTCTCGCCGAGGCCGGCAGCGCTATTCTCAACATGGGCACCAACCCCGAGGCCCCTAATCCCACCGAGGGCACCGGTATGTATGTGGGCGTGGTGGATGGAACCACGCAATACGGAAACGTGATTTACGGCGGGCCCACGGCCACCTTTGTTCCGCCTTATCCCAGCGTAGCTGCCGACCCCACCCGCCTCTCCCTTACCACCCCGGGAGATACCACCACCAATTACATCGACCAGTTTTTCGATTACTCCACCTCTCTCCCGGCGGGACACGGTTTTGACCGTTCCCACACCGGCAGCCTGGCGGCCTGCTACTCGTTTATCCCCAAAGCCGGCATTCCGTTAAAAATTATCGTGCTCGACGACACCTGCAAGACCACCAGCCCCAGCGCCGGAGCGAATTTTTACGCCGACGGCTGGATGGACGACGAACGCCTCGAGTGGCTCACCGATGAGCTTCAGGCGGGCCAGAACGCCAACCAGTTGATGATCATCGCGGCCCACTGCCCGGTCAACCCGCAAACCGATATTTACAATAACACCCCCAACCCGATGTTCTACGTTGACCCATCCGACCCGGACGCCAATATCACCGACGCGCAATTTGTGGCCCTGCTCCAGCAATATCCCAATCTCATCATGTTTATGGCCGGGCATCGCCACATGAACACGGTGACTCCACACCCCTCGAGCGACCAGGCTCATCCGGAATACGGCTTCTGGGAGGTTGAAACCCCCTCCACCCGCGATTTCCCCCAACAGTTCCGCACCTTTGACATCCGCCGCAACGCCGACAACACCATTTCCATTATCACCACCGATGTGGATCCCGCCGAGACCACAGGGTCGGTGGCGGCCAATTCCCGCGGCTATGCCATCGGAGCCGCCCGGCTTTGCGGAAGCATAGCAATCGGCGACACTACCTCGCATTCGTATAATGCCGAGCTGATCAAACAGTTGACCCCCCAAATGCAAACGGTAATCGCCAACTGCGGAACCCCGATCAGATAAAACTTCCAGGGAAATTTAAACTAAAAAAAACAGCTGTAAAGGGCTGTTTTTTTTAACCTGCCAATTGCCGCTATCAATCCGCACTATTAATTTCTCCCCAAAAACGATATACTAATATTAGGTAATTTTGGGAACGTGGGGAGTTTTTGTGAAGAAACCAAACGGATTCACCATGGTGGAAGTGATTATCGTAGTGGCGATTATCGCCATTATGGCTTCCATTATTGTGCCCAAGATGTCCGGGGCCAGGGATAGCTCCAAATTGACGGCCTGTAAAGCCAATTTAAAACATATCGCCGTGGCCATGGAACTGTATGCCAACGAGAATTACGGAATGTACTGCGAAAGCACGGCGGAAGGGATTTATTTTAACAGTAGCTGCAAAATGATTACCGGCGGTTACCTGAAAAGGGTACCCCTGTGCCCCTCGGCTCCGCGTTCGACCGAATGGTGTTATTTTTATGCCAGAGCCGGGGATTACATTTACTGCCACTCCTATTGGAACGACTATAACCCCACTCATGCCGGTCTTCGCTATAACCGCCCCATTTTTTATCTCCACAAGGGTACTTTTCAGTATCAATAACCCGATGCGAATAATAGCAAGATAGGCCGATGAAAGAACCGCTAAATTCCAACCTTAAGTATCATGGCCGCAAAGTCGCTAAATGTTAACAAAAATTTAACACCCTCCGGCAGCGAATTTGCTAAAATATCATTAATGGACAAATTAGGGGAAAAAACGATCGGTTTGGCGGCGACCCCGGAGAACCGGGCAGGTCAGCCTAAAACTCACGCGTTTAAAGCCGCTAAAACCCATAAAATCCGGGACCGGGTTAAGCTGGAAAAACCCGAAAGCGAATCCTCCCGGGCGGGCCGAAAGCTGGCTAAGGCGGTGAGCAGCGCGCTGACCGCAGCCGAGCCCAAAAACCCGGATATTTCCCGGCGGATAAAAACCGCTTTAACCCAAATGGCCGGGCGTAAAACTTCCGGCCTTCGATCCGAGATCGACTCGGTCGCAACTCTCCGGGTGGATAAAGTCCGGGAAGAATATCACCTGACCGGGCGGGGAGTGGGAGTGGCGGTCATGGATACCGGATTCAATTACCCGGACTACCGGCTTAACGGCTGGGCCGATATGACCGAAGGCAGCCCAGAACCCAAGGATACCATGGGCCACGGCACCTGGTGCGCCGGGCACCTGCTCAACATGGCTCCCGAAGCCGAGCTTTCCGCCATAAAAGTGCTGGACGAACAGGGCCGCTTGACCGATGACGCCTTCATTAAGGGCGTTCAATGGGCCATCGATCACAAAAAAGACAAAAATATCAAAATCTTGAGCCTCTCCCTGGGATGGTATTCCAATGAAAAATTATTGCAGGAACCGGACCAGGAATCGCTGAAAAAATCCCTGCCCGAGCGGTTTGCCGAAAAACGGCAGTATTCATCCGCTCCTTATGTTACCCGCGACTACAGCCCCCGCGACCAGGCCGTGAAGAAAGCCGTGGACGCCGGGCTTATCGTGGTGGTCTGCGCCAACAACACCGGCCCCCAGCCGCTCAGTTTGAACCGCTATGCCGATGTTCCCGGGGTCATCGTGATCGGTTCCTCCGACAAGGATAATACTTTAAGTAAGTTTTCCGCCATCGGCCCCAGCCTGCTGGGGAACGGAGAGGTGGATGTTTTGGCTCCGGGGGAAAAAGTGCTTTCCCTGGCCTCGCCGGGCTCCGACATGGAAACAACCGCCAAAGCGCTGGATGATTTAAGAAAAGTCGACCGCCGCGACCTGGTGGAACATTTGAAGAAACATCCCCTGCCCCGGAAATTAATTGAGGGCTATGAACTGCCGGAGAACCCCGAGAAATTGACCTCCAAGCAGATCGACGATCTGCTTGCCCTGGATGACAAATCTGCGGTTCCGGGGATGGTTTTCGCCTCGGGAACTTCGGGTTCGACTCCCCAAGGGGCCGGGGTTATCGCCCTGATGCTGGAAATGAAGCCCGACTTGACTGCGGCTGAAATCAAAACTATCCTGCGGGCAAGCGCGGTCGATCTGGGATCTCCCCGGGAAGCCCAGGGAGGCGGGTTGATAGACGCCAAAGCCGCCCTGGATCTGGTCCGGCAAATGACGACCGGGAAAGCTTAAAGCCCTTCCTCAATCAGCCGACCCGCTCAATCCAGGCATTTTCCCATACCAATAACTGCTGAACGCACTAAGGAAACTTTTTGCCTTTCCCGGAGAGGAAATGCGGCTCACTTTTCAGATGTTTCAGAACAGCCCGGTGTTTTTGGAAGCGTAAATTTTACTCAGCTATCGGACAAAAGGTTTTGCTATGATTTTGCCGAAAAATTCCGCATAAAACGAATTGAGAAGCAAATGAAAGAAAAAGCCGGAAATACTTTTCTAAAAATCGGCAGCGTGGTGATTAACTATGAATTCTGAGGAACTGGAATTTCTACTTAAAGAAGGGGAAGGCCTTACCGTTGAATTTAAGCAAAACTTTACCCCCCGAATCGACCAGAATCTAGTCGCTTTTTTAGGGCATTAACTTTATCATTGGGAGGAGCAGGCTAATGGAAAATTCGACCAAGATTGCGGTTTTTAAAGGCCAAACAGTCCGCAAGACCATTTACCTTGAAGAATGGTGGTTCGTGATTGAAGATGTAGTTAAGGTTCTGGCTGATTCCAGCGACCCCAAGCAGTATATAAAAAAAATGAAAAAACGCGATCCGGAACTGGCTAAAGGGTGGGTACAATTTGTACATACCCTTGCGGTGGAAACCGAAGGGGGCGGACAAAAAATGAACTGCGCCAACACCGAAGGGATATTTCGCATTGTGCAGGCGATTCCTTCCTCCAAAGCCGAACCGTTTAAAAGATGGCTGGCTAAAGTAGGGTATGAAAGAATTCAGGAAATCGAAGACCCGGAACTCACCGCCAAAAGAACCAGAGCCATATATCAAGCCAAGGGTTACAGCGAAGCCTGGATTGAAAAGAGGATGCGGGGGATTGCCATTCGGGAAGAATTAACCGGAGAATGGAAAAACCGCGGCATAAAAGAACAAAAGGAATTTGAAATTTTAACCGCCGAAATTTCCAAAGCGGCCTTTGGTTTAACTCCTTCGGAATACAAAAATTTAAAGGGCTTGCGGCGAGAAAATCTGCGGGATCATATGAATGACCTGGAATTGATTTTTTCAATGCTGGGCGAGGCATCCACGATGGAAATCGCCAGAAATAAAGATCCGCAGGGCTTCACCGCCAATAAAACCGCTGCCAAAGAAGGCGGAGGCATTGCCGGAAACGCCCGCAAAGCCTTGGAAAGAAAAACCGGGAGAAAAGTGGTCAGCCCGGAGAATTACCTGCAACTCACGCAAAAGCAAAAAATGCTGAAATAAGCTATGGCATAGCCTGAAATGCTTATTAGCGCTCTGTTTTAGGTTATTTTTTTCCGTCCTGGAAAGATGACGCCTGGGCAGAAAAGTACCCGGAAAATTTTAAACTTAATTGCGAAAAAGCCCCAAAATCTCCATTGCGACCATCGCCTCCGGCATAGAAATTACGACCGGGCGGTAAAAAAGCAATTACAAAATTTGAAAGACCAGGAGTTATTAAAAAGAATCAGGCCTGACAAGAAGAGAATTGGGAAGTTCGATAAAATAACTGTCACATAAAAAAAACTGAGGCGCCAGGATTCGAACCTGGGGAATGGCGGGTCCAAAACCCGCTGCCTTACCGCTTGGCTACGCCTCAATCTTGTAGCATTTATTATAGAGAAACCTTCCCCCCCTGTCAAGAAAATTGCCGGGGAATTTCACTTGTGCTAAAATCTTAACATCATGAAGGCTTTACTCCTCTCCCCCCGGGGCTCATCCCGCAACACCCAGGACTTGATCGTCCGGGACATCCTGGAGGAACTCTCCGACACCCTGGTCTTGATCGGGGACGACACCGAATTTGTCCCTCACCTGGGGCTGCTGACCCTGGCCGCCCACTTTCCCCCCGAATGGGAGCTGACTTATCTGGAAGAAGAATATCTCCCGCTCGACTCCGCCGAGGCCCAAATCTTCGCTGAGAAATACGACCTGGTCTTCCTCACCGGCTACGACCCGCAGGCGGAACGGGCCTACCAGCTGGCCGCGCGTTTCCGGGAGCTGGGCGAACCGGTGGTGATGGGGGGGCATCACGCTTCCCTGCTGCCCCGGGAAGCCGCCCGATACGCGGACGCGGTGGTCATCGGGGAAGGCGAGCCGGTGCTGCCCCAGCTTTTAAACGATTTCAAAAACGGCTGCTTAAAACCGGTTTACCAGTCCCAAACTCCTTACGATTTAACCCTCTCCCCCCCGAGCCGCTTCGATTTGCTGAAAAACCCCAAGCTCTACAACAAAATCCCCCTGATCGCCACCCGGGGCTGCCCTCATCACTGCGAGTTCTGCTGCTTTCCCGCCCTTTACGGCCCCATTTTCCGCCACAAAACCGCAGCGCAGGTGGTGCGGGAAATCCAGCTGGTGCAATGCCTCATCCCCGACCCTTACTTTTCTTTTTCCGACGAGAACCTGCTGGCCGACCACGGCTTTGCGAAAAACTTGCTTAAAGCCCTCATCCCCCTTGAAATCGAGTGGGAATGCTACTGCGACATCGGCATCGCCCGCGACGAGGAACTCCTGACACTATTGCGCGACTCGGGCTGCCGGCTGGTGCAAGTGGGCCTGGAAACCCTCTCCCCCCAAACCCTGGCGCAGGTGGAGTTCTGGAAATCCGAGCAGGTCGCGGGCTACCGGGAAGCCATTAAAAAGATCCAGCAATTCGTCCCCTTCATGGGCATGTTCATCGTGGGCCTGGACGGGGACACCCCGGAGATTTTCTCCCAACTGCGGGACTTCATCACCCAAACCCGGATGGCGGAAATGGATTTCGCCATTCTCACCCCCATGCCCGGCACTCCCTTGTTTTCCCGCCTGGAGCGGGAGGGCCGCATCCTTAGCCGGGACTGGAAGCGCTACAACTGGTTCCGGGCTAATTTCCAGCCGCTGGCCATGACCCCGGCGGAACTGGAAGGGGGAATTCTCCGGCTGTTTCAAGAATTCAGCCAAATGGCAGTAGAAAATTATCGCAAACGGGGCCGCAAGCCCATCCCGGCTCATCTGGCCCGCCAAGGGAGGCAAACATGAAAACCATTCTGGTCATCACCCAAAGAGCGGGACTGCTGGCAACCGTGAAAACCAAGATGGAAGCCCGGGGCTACCGGGTTTCCGGGCTGGACAACTCGGCTGAAGCGCAAATCCCGGTGCGGGAGAAAAAAGTGGATTTCGTGCTCTTTGACGTGGAAACCGCCCTCAGCGAAGGGCCCGACGCCTTGAACCTGCTGCGGGGCTTGAATCCCACGGTGCCGGTGGTGGTTACCTCGTTGATCAAGCCGGTGGATTAGCCCGCCGGTTCTTTCCCTAGCGGCCGAAGCTTGACCTCTGTATTACTTTGTATTACAATGTATTCAAAGGGGGGACGCAAATGTTTACCGTCAGATTAAGCCAGGCTATGGAAAGCGAACTGGAACAAGCCGCCAAAATCACCCGCCGCAGCAAGGGATTTTTAGTGAAAGAGGCTTTGAACCGCTACCTGGGCGAAGTGAAAGACCTTTATCTCGCCATGGAAAGACTTTCCAACCCGAATAGCTCCTACCATAGCACCGATGAGGTTAAAAAGCAGCTGAATGAGCTATGAAATTCTCTGGCATCAAGACGCCCTCGACGATTTAAAAGGACTGGGACGGGTTGAAGGGCTAAGGATGGTGGATAAGGTCGAAAATTATCTCGCCCATTCTCCGCGAGAAATCGGCAAATCCCTGACCGGCAGATTCAAAGGACTTTACCGTTACCGCATGGGCAAGTACCGGGTTATTTACACCGTCAAAGACAAAATCCTGACCGTTTTGGTTTTACGGGTCGGCAAACGGGATGAAATATACCGGGACTAAGCTAATCAAACCGGCAAGTTAAAAAAGTTAAAAGGAGCGAATTATGGAAATCAGGGCAGTCAAACCCGAGGAACTTTCTCCCTGCTTAAACCTGGTGAAACAGGTGTTCTGGGAATTCGTGGCCCCTGACTGCCTGCTCTCGGGAGTGGAAGAATTTTCCAACTTTCTCCACCCGGAGCTGATCGCCCAACGCCTCAACACCGGCTGGTTCATGCTGGCGGCCTTCGACGAGCAGGCCGAAAACCCCGCCAAAAAGCCGCTCTGCGCCGGGGTGCTGCTGGTCCGGGACGGGAGCCACATCTCCCTGCTCTTCACCGCCAAGGCCTACTTCCGCCGGGGCATCGCCAAAGCCTTGCTGAAAGCCGGGGTGAAAAAATGCCTGGAGCAAAAGCCGGAGCTAAAAACCCTCACCGTCAACGCCTCCTCCCACGGCTATGCGGCTTACCGCCGGATGGGATTTTCCCCCACCGGCCCCAAGCAGATGAAAAACGGCATCCGCTTTATCCCCATGGAATTGAAACTGGCGGATTACAAGCTTTAAGCGCGAAAAATCTTAACGCCGGATTTGAGCATACCCCTTGCGATACCCCCCGGCAGGCCCCCATCGAGGCCCCCCTCGGTGAAAGGGTTGAATTAGGAGCTTCAGTAAGCAGCCTTCCGGCCGCAAAAACAAAAAGGCTTTTTTTTTATAAATCCGAATGGATACACCAAGGGGAGAAAATATGCCGGAGACTAAAACGCTTTATACCATCGGCCATTCCAACCGGAAACTGGAAGATTTTTTGGCTTTGCTGCAAGCCCACGCCATCGCGCAAATCGTGGATGTGAGGAGCATTCCCATGTCTGCGAGAAATCCCCAGTTCAACCGGGAAAACCTGGCCCCGGCGCTGGCAGCCGCGGGCATCGGCTACCGGCGCTTTCCCGGCCTGGGAGGGTTTCGTAAACCCTTAAAAGACTCCCCCAACCCGGGCTGGAGGAATGCGGGGTTCCGGGGTTACGCCGACTATATGCTGGGTTCGGAATTCAAAGCCCATTTAACCCGCCTGCTGGAAAGCCTGGGAGCCGAAAAAACCGCCCTGATGTGCGCCGAAGCCCTGCCCTGGAAATGCCACCGCAGCCTGATCTCAGACGCGCTCACCGCTCGAGGGGTGGAAGTACGGCATATTATGAGCCTCAGCTCCGAAATCGTCCACCAGCTCACCCGGGGAGCGGAACCCGAAGGCGATAACCTGTTCTACCGCCAAGTCCTCCCGAAAACGGAAAAGGAAAGCGATCAGATGAGGCTGGAATTTTAGGGGAAGTTTATATGAAAAACTTTAGCACTTAACTTAAGAGATTTTTTCTCCTAACGATTGACAAAATTATTAAATATTGATTATATTAAAAACATTCGGAGATTTTTTCTCCCAGAAAGAGGTAACTATGATTATTCAATTTAAAATCGAAAATTGGAGGTCCTTCCAAAAAGAAACCTCCTTTTCAATGGTAGCCAGTTCTGAACGTCAATATAAAGAGCAAATTCCAGTGGTTAAAAAATATCGTAATTTAAGAATACTCCCAATCGCCGCCGTTTATGGAGGAAATGCTTCTGGAAAAACCAACTTTATTGAGGCGTTAAGTTTTCTTCAGCATATAGTAGTCAGGGGTACTAAACCGGATAGTACTATTCCGGTTGAACCATATAGATTGAATACTCAAAGTTTAAAGCAACCCTCTAGATTTAACTTACAATTATTGATTGATGAGGCAATTTATGAATTTATGGTGGTTTTAACTAGGAAAGAGATATTAGAAGAGAAACTCGTCAAGATTAATAGTAATAGTGAGGTTGAATTATATCATCGCTATAAAGGAATATCTTTTGATTCATCCTTAAAAGATCAAGATTTTTTAAATTTTATATTCAAGGGAACTCGAGATAATCAACTATTTCTAACAGAGGCGATTTCTCGCAAGGCTGATGTATTTCGTCCGGTTTATAACTGGTTCAAACATCAATTAATGTTAATTGAGCCTGATTCTCCTTTTCTTGGAGATTTTGAAAAATTCTCCAAGAAAGAACATAAAATAAACACAATTTTACCAAGACTCGATACTGGAATTTCTCGATTGGGAGAGGAAGAGGTTTCATTTGATAATCTTCTCTTACCGAATGATTTAAAGATAAAATTCCAGGAAGACATAAAAGAAGGTGATATGAGATATATAAGGATGGGATCCAACTTCTTAATTATTAACAATAAAAAGGGGAAGCTGGTAGTAAAAAGGTTGATCGCTTATCATTATAATACTGAAGGCAAAGAGATAAAATTTGAATTAGATAAGGAGTCCAATGGTACACAGCGAATCATTGATTTATTGCCCGCTTTCTTAGACATATCCACCTCAGGCTCTCAGAAAGTTTATGTCATTGATGAACTCGACCGCAGCTTGCATACCCTGCTTACCAAAAAATTGCTAGAAATCTATCTAAATAATTGTTCCAACCAAAGCCGGACTCAATTATTATTTACTACGCATGATCTTTTGCTTATGGATCAAAAATTACTTCGCCGAGATGAAATGTGGGTAACCGAAAGAAACGCTCAAGGTGTTTCAGACTTATTCTCATTCAGCGATTACAAAGAAATTCGCAATGACAAGGATATCAGGAAAAGCTATCTTCAAGGCAGATTAGGTGGAATTCCGAAAATTTTATTAAATCGTTTCCTTCTGGATAAGGAACCGGAATAATGGCCAAACCAAGAAAATTCAAACGTCCATCGGCAACTCGGAGATATAAAAAAATCTTTGTTCTGGCTACAGAAGGGACGAATACCGAGCCACAATATTTCGATATCGTTAACAACCTGAATTCTAACGTCCTCGTGAAATATACTCCAAAGCAAAAACATCAATCTCCTCAGCATGTTCTTACCGCTATGAATCAATACTTAAAAGCAGAAGGTATTCAAAAATCCGATGAGGCCTGGTTAGTAGTTGACAAAGATAAATGGACGGATACACAGTTAAGCCAGCTTTATGATTGGACGAAAAAAGCAAATAATTATTATTTTGCTTTAAGTAATCCCAAATTTGAATATTGGCTGTTATTGCATTTTGAAGACTATTCCAGCGGTCTAACTTCGTGCAGTTGCTCTGAAAAATTGGCAAGACATATCCCTAAACTAAGCAAAGACATTAATTGGAAAATCACCAAAGAAATGATTGAACAAGCCATAATGCGAGCAAAACAACAAGATAATCCCCCTTGTGAAAGATGGCCTACAACTACCCGAACAACTGTTTATCGGTTGGTAGGGAATATTTTAAATTCTCAGATCCAACCATAAGCCCTTACCGCCCGCTGATCCCATATAAATTCCCGTTATAGCTCCCCAGGTACATTCTGCCCTCGGAGTCCAGGGCTAAAGACGAGGAGAAATTAAACATCGGGGGGTAGTCGTAAAATGGTTCGCCGAGTTTAAAGTCCAAGATCTGCTTACCTGCCGGTGAGAAAGCCAGGATCCGGCTTTCGGTCAGGCTCAGGTAAATATTGCCCCGTTTATCGACTAAGGGGGAAGCGGTTACATCCCAATCGGTAGGGGCTTTCCAGAGGATCTTGCCCTGGGGGTTTACCGCGATCAGCCCCCGATCCGACAGGCCCAGGTAAATATTCCCATTGGGGGCCAAAGCCGGGGAGCCGGAAATGGCCGAGCCCGCTTCCAATTGCCAGAGAAAGCGGCCCTGGGAGTCGAGAGCGTAAAGCTCGCCGTTGTCGCTGCCGATAAACAGACGGCCGTCCGGGGCCACCGCCGGGGTGGAAGTTACCTCGGCGTGGACTTTCACCTTCCAGAGCAGGCTGCCTTTTAAATCCAGGGCGCAGATGTGGTAGTCGTCGGTGCCGAAATACACGGTTTTCCCGTCGGGAGAAAGAGCCGGGGAGGAAGTGATGGAGTCCCCCATCTGGTAGCTCCAGAGCAGTTTTCCCTCGGGGGATAAACAGTAAAATTTCCCTTCCCCGCCCCCCGCCAGGAGGTTTCCCTCCGGGGTAAACACGGGCGCGGACTCTACCGGGGCGTCGGTTTGGAATTTCCATTTGAGCTTTCCCTCGAGCGTAAAAGCCCAGAGATAATCCCCCCCGCCGAATACCGCCAGGTTATGGCGGGAGTCCAGCCCCGCCGAGTAAGCCGGGCTTTCTCCCCGGTAACTCCAGGCGGTTTTGCCCTCGGGGGTAAGGCAGAAAAACTCACCCGCCAGATTGCTGAAATACACCCGGTTTTGCGGGCTCACTACCGGGGAGCAGAGGATCGGAGAACCGCTCTTAAAAGCAAAATCCAGCTGGGGATCGAGGGGGGCGTTGACTTTAATATACCCGGTTCGCTGAGGGTTGCCGCGGAAAATCTCCCACCCGGCGGATTTGGGAAGGCAGCCCCCTAAAGCCAGGAGCAGGAGCAGACCTGCCAGAAGCCGCTTTTTCATTAGTAGTCCCACACCGCCGAAGAGAAAAACCTGCGGTTTTGCTTACGCCATTCGTAGGCCAGGAAAGCCCATTCCGAGGCGGCGGGGTTGTTGTAGTCGGTAATCAGTTTGTTGGTGGGAACCGGATAATAGCGCAGGTTTTCGGCCTGGGCCAAAAGCCCGGGCGAAACTCCCCAGCCGTATGACCGGGCTTGCAGGGGGGAGTTGGAGGCGAAGAAAGTTACCACCTGCGGGGTGTCCTGGGCTAAACTCCGGTAAACTTTCACCCAGGGGAATTGCCGGTTTAGAGTATGCTCGATGATATCGGAAACCCGGCTCCGGCCCGGCCAGCCCAGGGAATTCAAGGCCAGCACTCCTCCGGGGTTCAAGTGTTCCCGGCACAGTTCGTACATTTCCCCGCTAAACAAGTAGTTGGCGAGGGATTCCCCCTGGAGCACATCCACCACGATAAAATCGTATTTTTTATGAGTTTTGCGCAGGTAATAGCGGCCGTCCTCGATGGCGCAGGGCCCCTGAAAGCCGAAATACTTGCGGGCCAGAACCGTTACCTGGGGGTCGATCTCCACGGCATCTACTTTAATGCCGTAGCCGCCCAGGATCCGGGCCTGCAGCCCCCCGCCCAGGCCGATTAAGAGGGCTTTACGCCCGTTGGGGTTAAAAAAAGGGAGCAGCTCGAGGCGGTTGCCGATCTTGAGGCTGTCGCCCCGGCTGATGATTTGGTTTTTCATTACCGCGGTCTGCATGATCCCGTCCATCAAGAGGCAGAGGTTGACCGCGATGGGGCTTTGCACCCGCACTACTTTAAGGCTGGCGTACTGGGAGTCGCGGCTTTCCAGCAGGCTGATGCGGGGGCGGTGGAGGAAATTAAAGCGCGGGGTTTGGTGAGCGGCAGCCGGCCAAAACAAGCCCAGCAGGGGCAGGAGCAGAATGATCAGAGCGATTATGGCGGCTTTCCGATGCCCCGAACGCTTGAAGCCCCAGGCGGAAAGCAGGATTAGGGGCAGGGCGGCCAGGAAAAACAGTTTTTTCACCCCGAACACCGGGATTAAAATAAACCCGGCCAGCAAGGCTCCAAAAATGCTGCCCAGAGTGGAAACCGCGTAAATGCTGCCCACGGTGAGGCCGATCTGCTCGCGGGAGAGGCTGCGCAGGCGCACCACAAAGGGAGAAACCACCCCCAGCAAGAACAGCGAGGGGGTAAAGAGCACAAAGGCCGAGATCAGCACCATCGCCACCAATGGCCCCCCGAATAGCCGGGACAAGAGCGGGGTGGAAAGCCAGGGGAGAAGAAAAGTGAAGATCCCCGCCCCCAGCAAGATGGCGCACAGGGTGGAAAGCTGGGGATGCCGGTCGGCCCATAGCCCTCCCAGCCAGTAGCCCAAAGCCAGGGCCACCATAGTAACCAGGATGAGGGCGCTCCAGACATAGATGCTGCTGCCGAAATAGGGCGCGATCAGCCGGGTGCCGAGGATCTCGATCAACAGCACCGCCAGCCCGGAGAAAAACAGCAGTATGGTATAAAACCAGCGCATCAAGCAAAGTATAGCAGATGAAGGGAGGGGCGGCAATGCAGGGAGGTGAAAAAAAGGTAAATCCAACTGATTGACTAATAAATTGTAGGAAAGAGTGAAAAAATACCCTCTATTAATTAAAGAGGTGAATGATGAAAATTGAATCGATTAAATTAAAAAATTTCAAGGCATTCAAAGATGCCGAGATTAAAAACATTCCAAATTTTTGCGTATTCATCGGAGCCAACGGCTCCGGTAAAAGCACTATTTTTAACCTTTTTGAATTTCTAAAAGACGCTCTTACCAGTAATGTAAATACTGCCCTGGCAAAATTAGGCGGAAGCCGAGGTCTTGCAGAAGTTCGAAGCCGTAATACCAAGGGGCCTATTGAAATAGAACTGAAATTTCGCGAGAAAACCGATGGTCCGCTAATTACTTACTTTCTCCAAATTAATGAAGATCAGGGGCGAGCAATAATAGAAAAGGAAACTTTACAATATCGAAGGGGGAGTAAAGGCAAACCTTGGAAATTCCTTGATTTCGCCAACGGCACAGGATTAGCCGTTATTAATGAAATGGATTCGATTAAAGACATAAATGACCTCAAGAGAGAGGAGCAAACTTTAAAATCTAATGATATTCTAGCAATTAAAGGATTGGCCCAATTCAAGCGTTTTTCAGCAGTAGTTGCATTAGGAAATATGATTGAAAATTGGCATATCTCGGATTTCCATATCAGCCAGGCTAGAACAGAACAGGAAGCGGGATATGCAGAACACCTCTCAAGAGAAGGAGAAAACTTATCTTTAGTAATTGAATATCTCTATAATCATCAAAGAAAAACCTTCAACACCATTTTAAAAAAGTTGCAAGAACGAGTACCAGGAATCAATAAGGTTGAAGCAAAAACCACAGAAGAAGGCAGAGTTTTGTTAAAATTTCAGGACGGTGCTTTTATAGATCCGTTCTTAGCCAGGTTTGTATCGGATGGTACGATTAAAATGTTGGCCTATCTTACCTTGTTATATGACCCTACCCCTTACCCTCTATTATGCGTAGAAGAGCCGGAAAATCAGCTATACCCGACATTACTATGGGAGTTAGCGGAAGAATTTCGCGATTACGCCAACCGTGGAGGCCAAGTTTTTGTTTCTACCCACTCACCGGATTTCTTAAATGCGCTTAAAATTGACGAAGTCTTCTGGTTAGTAAAAGATCAAGGATATACTCAAGTTAAGCGGGCCGTTGACGATAAGCAAGTTAAAGCCTATATGGAAGACGGAGACCAACTTGGGTATCTTTGGAAAGAAGGCCTTTTTCCAGGAGCTGATCCGAGATGACGGCAACGGAAAAAGAATTGGTTTTCTTTCTGGAAGAACCTTGCGCTAAAAAAATGCTGGAAATTGTTGTCCCCAAAATCGCGGAAGATCTAATCCCTAAATTCGTGATTTTTGAGGGCAAGCAAGACTTAGAAAAGCGGCTCAAAAAACGTTTGCAGGGTTGGCAAAACGATAATGCTAAGTTTATTATAATGAGAGATCAAGATCGGGGAGAATGCAGACAGGTTAAGCAAAAACTTATTGACATTTGCCAAGCAACCAATAAAAGAGATTGTTCTTTGGTTCGGATTGCTTGCCGGGAGTTAGAAAGTTTTTATCTTGGAGATTTAGCGGCGGTCGAAAAAGGAATGGAGATCAGCGGATTAGCCGGAAAACAAAAAAAGAGCAAATTTCGTAATCCCGATACCTTAGGCAATCCATTTCAAGAGCTTGCGAAATTAACCAATAAAAAATATCAAAAAGCTAGCGGTTCGCGGGCAATCGCACCACATCTAAACATAGAGAACAACCACTCTAAAAGCTTCAATGTTCTTATTTCAGGAATAAAACAATTGTTTAATATTGAGTAAAAAACGACTTTTTATAACCCTTTTACCGGCGATAAGCCCGGTTTAGAGGGGTTTTTCTCTCTTCGGCTGATGGTAGCCCTTTTCCCCATAGGGGGCAAGCTGCTCCAGCCACTTGGCTTCCAGCTTTTTCAAGGCCAGGGAGAGGCCCAGGGTTTCGATGGTTTTTTCGTCCAAAACTTCCAGGATTTCGAATCCGAAAGCCTCGGGCCCATATTGCTCCCACTCGGCCTGGAGGGACTTGCTGTAATGCATTTTAGCTTCGAGCTGCATTTTGAAGCGGACCATGGATTTCAAGTCGGGCAGGGCTTTAATCCAGACTTTTTGGTTTTTTAAGTTGCGGATCTGGAAAACCCCCGACTGGGGGCGGATTTCCTTATAGGCCCGTTTTAATTCTTTTTTTTGTTCCGAGGATTGCTTTTGCTGTTCCATGATTTTAACCAACTTTCTTTCCGGTTTATCCCTTGCGCCGGTAGCGGCTGCCATCGGTTTTACGCTCCATAAAGCCGTAATCCACCAGGTAGCGGCGCAAGATCGAGTAGTCGGGATAGACGGCTTTCAATACCTGGTTGACCTCCGGTTCGGTATAGTTTTTCCCCGACTCGAAGCGTTGAGCGATTTCCCGCACAATGGCCAGACGCTGCTTTTCCCGGGCGGGCAGCCGGGTTAAGGAACCGGAAGTCCCCTGGGGAAAATATTTTTTCAGGATGGTTTCCCGCTCTTTATCGGTCAAATTGAAACGGTCGTCCACCATAGCCGAAGTGGGGGGAAAGTTGAGAAAAGCCGGGTCGTGGCGGTCTTTTTCTTTCAAGAGTTCCATCAGGGCCAGGAATACTTTGGCCTGGCGTTCCTTTTCCTTGAGAGCGAAGCGGTGCTGGCGGATGGTGGCCGAGCTGCCCACCCCCGAGGCTTTTTTCACTTCCTCATCGCTCAGCCCTTGGTAAAACAGACGCAGCAGACGGCTTTGGTGTTCGGTTAAGCCGGTAAAGCGTTTATCCAGGCTGAGCAGGCGCTCGAACACCGGGGGATGGTTTTCTTCCAGGTGAAGGCGGATATAGCGGGAGGCCTCGTAAAACGCTCCATTAGCGGCGTACACCCGCCCTTTCTCGATGGTTTCCCCGCAGAGCAGGCAGACAAAGCCGTTTTCCGCTTCCACAAAGCCGTTTTTAAGCTGGGCGGGAGAGGCGTTCCAAAACCGGTCGGCCAGGTTCACAACTAAACACTCCTAAAATATGTGGGTTTATTTATAAACATTTTATACTTTTGTTTATTGTTTGTCAAACAAAAAAAAGCCTCCGGCTTAAAATCCCCGGTTTTTTTATCCGGTACTAAGGAGCCATCCAAGCCGGTTTACCTTTTTGGTCGAACAGGGTGCAGATCCCGGTTTTTTCTCCCGAATATAAGCAGCCGGTTCCCAGACTTTTATGGTTATAAACGCTGACTCCGCCTCCGTTTTTGCCCACCGCGAGAGTCACCGCAGGGTGATATTGATCATCATTAAGTTCCAGATGGCCGCCTGCTCCGTCCGGCTTCAGCTCACCCACCATAGTTCCCTTGGGGCTGAAGATTCTTAAAACTCCGCCCTGCTTCTCCCCCGCCAGGACTGCGGCTCCCAGGCCGGGTTGGCCGTGAAGCACCAGCCGCGAGCCGGTTTTTGCCGCTCCCAGACTGCCCGCGCTCTTGCCTTCCCGGTTCAAGACCATCAGCAAGCCTCCGTTTTCATCCCCGCTCAACACCGCCACCGGGTTGCCTTGTTGATTATAAAGCCGCAAGCGGCCCGCTTTCCCGTTATAATCCAGCACGCCCAAAACCTGCCCCTTGGGGGTGACGAATTCCAGGCCGGTCTCGGGCACCACCACCCGGCGGGCAGCGCAGCCGGAAAGCCATAAGCCCAGCAGAACCAAGATTAAAAGCCCTAAATTTAAACGCCGCATTTTTCCCCTCCCGTTATTTTATTCAGGATTAAATTTTCGACCCGGGGAGGCCGTCCCCTGCGGGAAAATTCCGAATCAATAAAAAAGGAGCCTTTGAAGGCTCCTTTGGGTAAATCCGGTTTCGGTTTATAAACCCAGCATCTGAAGCAAGGTTTTATTTTGACCGGAAGCAGTAGTTTGGGAAGTGCCGTTTATCCAGTGATCGGCGTCGTAGTCGTAGGACAGCCCGTGATTGGCTCCGTAATAGTCGGCCAGGCTGACCTGGCTGGCGACGTCGGTTTCATCGTTTCTGGGTTTTTGCATAATCGCCGGGTCGTCGCTGGGGCGAAATCTGACTTCCGCTCCCAAGCCCATGAGCGCCAGTCCCGGAATGCCTCCGATACCGGACCCGACGGCCATGATCCCGTCCCCGATGGCGTTGACTTTGCCTTGGCGGGCGGCGAACTTGTGCCCGGCCTTCTCATCTTCATTGGCCTGGTTGAATTCCAGCACCGCAGCCACTCCTCCCACCGCCGGACCGGCAACGCTCAGAATCTTGGAGACGCTGCTTAAAATGCCGCCCAGCTTGGAAGTGCTTTGAATCTCACCTGCGTGCTCCATGGTTTTACTGAGCACCCCGGGATCGTTGACCACCAGTTTTCCGCCGTTCTCGGAAGTTTTCAGCAAGCCTGAGGCAAGAGGATTCTTCGTGATGAACTCCGAGGATGCTTGCGCATCTTTAATCAGCCCGGCGCCCTTGTGCTCGAAAGTCGTGGCCAGGCTGGGGGCGATGTTGCCCACCGAGGTAAATTTATCTTTCAGGCTGGAACCGGGATTTAACAAAGTAGCGCCTGCCGCTACCACCGCTCCCACCGGGCCCAGGCCCCGGGCCGTCTTGCTTAACATGGCGGTAGTTCCTTCCAGGGAATGGCCGATGCCGTAAGAAACCTTTCCGAGATCGGCTACCTTTTCGATGCCTCCGGTGCCGGGATTGAGCAGGGAGGGCAGAACTTTGCCTACGCTGATGGGGATGCCGGCTTTGCCGGTATGGTCGGCCAGATGTTCAACCGTATCTCCCACCTTGTTGCCCACATTGGCAAGGCCGCCGATGTTGCCGATTTTACCCATTTCGCCCACCCGCTTGGCCGCCTTTTCTACATTAGTGCCCAGGGGGGAAGTGGTAACCGATTTGAGGGTATCTACGGCCTTATTTTTAGTGACGAAATCCATCACGTTGTCCTGAGATTTAAAAGTATTGACTAATTGCTTTTGGGCGTTATCGACGGACTGAGAACTCAAAACCTGGGATGCCGAGTTTTTAACCTGCTGGTTGACGCTGGCCCCGGCGCCGGAAACCGTTTTGGAAGCTCCGGATGCTGCTGCAGAAACCGTTTTAGAGGCACCGCTGGCTGCGGATGAAACCGACTTGGAAGCCCCGGAGACCGCTCCCGAAACCGCTTTGGCCGCCCCGGAAACCGCTCCTGAAACCGCGCTGGCCGCTCCTGAAACCGCAGACTTGGCCGAATCCACCGCGCCGCCGATTGCACTGCTGATCGCACCTAACATTATTTCAGCCCCCCTTTCGGGTTATCTAACTTAATTCCCTATTATTCTTATCACCCGGACTTTTGGGAAATCTAGGGATGAATCGCAAAATATTCGCAAATTTTTAACAATTTGTGAATATTTATTGCTATCCGGTTTGAGGGGCTATTTGAAGTTAAAGGGGAGAAAATTCTTGGTGAACAGCTGGTTCATTACGCCGCCTGAAGTCTTCATGATTTCCGTAATGGTGATGAAGGCGTTGGGGGCGATTTTCTGGATTTCTTTTTCCAGGAAGGGAATTTCCTGGCGCAGGGTGATGATGGAGCATATCTCCACGCTCCCCTCCCGGCCGCTGCCCTCCAGCAGGGTAACCGGGTAGCCCTTTTCCCGCAGGATTTCGCTGAGGTTGATTTGAGGGTCGGGGTTATAAATGTTGATTTTCTGGTAGCGGGTGATGAGGAGTTTCTCCAGCAGCATGCCCGACAGGGTGCCCGCCGCAAACCCCGCGCAGTAAGCGAAACCCGCCCACAGGTTGGTAACGTATTTGAAGGCTCCGGCGGTGCCGACCAGCCAGATGGTGGACTCGATGAAGGCCATCAAGACGGCGGTGGATTTCTTGCCCCGCACAATAAAAAACAGTTTCAAGGTGCCGAACGAAACGTCGCCGATCCGGGCGCAGAAAATCAATAACGGGATATACCAGGCCATCTCCATCTTGCTTACCCTCCTTAATTTCCGAACTTTAAGCCCCCAAAAGATATTCCTCTTAGTTTGCGCTTTTTGCCTTAAAAGTCAAGGGGTTTTGAAGATTTTTTTAACAAATTTTTAACATTTTTCCGGGTTTTCCGGGGGATTACTATGCTATGATGAGGGGGATTTAAACCTGCAAAAAGGAGTTTTGAGATGAAAATCAACCCCGTAGAAACCTTGAGGAACCTCTTTCACCGGGGCTACCGGATAAATTTCGACCAAATCGACAACCCGGTGGAAGCCTATCTCTTCCCGCCCCTGGAAGGAACCGACGCTTTCGAGCTGGTGAAAGACCAGGCCCAAGACTACCAAAAAGACCTTTACCTCAAAGTCGGCAAGGAAGCCCTGCATTACCGGGTGGGCCGGGAATCGGCTAAGTCGGCTTTCGGCGTATCGCTCGAGCGCGGGGGGGAAACCTCCCGGCTTAAGGGAGAGTCCTACGAGATGACCATTCCCGGACGCAGGTTTTTCGGCCTGGAACTGAACGGAAAGCTCGGCGAGTCTTCGGTGAATTTAATGGTCAGCAGCCTGGAAGGGGGAAAAGCCGCCCGAAGCAAGGGCAATCTGGGCAAAATCTTCATGGAGCGGGAGATCAAGCTTGAACCCTCGAACCATCCCGAGCTGCCGGCTTATACCGCCCAGGGCAAAATCGGCGGCCTGGAATACCGGGAAGCTTTTTACCGGGACGGCGAAAACGCAGGCCACTCCCGCGGAAACCTGGGGGAGATGAATATCGAAAAAACCATGAGCAGCGATTACGACCCCGAAAACCACGGATATTTGACGACCAGGATAGCAGGCCGGGTGGGCAGGCATAACTTTGAAGAAGTCCTCGTGGACAAAACCCGGCAGCGGGAGGAATGAGGCTATCGCCCGATTTCGGGTTCAGCAAATAACAAAAAAGACCTGCGAAAACACAGGTCTTTTTAAATTACACCGATTAAGCTATTTTCCGCATCTTCCCTGGTCGCCTACCGCCTGGGCCGCGGCGGCGGCCGCCTGAGCGTCGCCCAGGTAATAATGCCGCAGGGGGTTCATTTCCCCGTCAAACTCGTAAACCAGGGGAATCCCGGTGGGAATATTCAATTCGGCGATTTCGTCGTCGGAAATCTTGTCCAAATATTTGACCAGCGCCCGCAGGCTGTTGCCGTGCGCCGCCACCAGGAGTTTCTTGCCAGCTTTTACCTGGGGGGCGATGGTTTCGTGCCAGTAGGGCAAAAAGCGTTTGACGGTTTCTTCCAGGCTTTCGCAAAGCGGAAGCTGCTCGGGGGTTAAATCCTTATAACGGGGATCGAAGCCCGGGTAACGGGGGTCTTTAAACTCCAAGGCGGGCGGAGGGATGTGATAGCTCCGGCGCCACACGTGAACCTGTTCTTCCCCGTATTTGGCGGCGGTTTCGGCCTTGTTTAAGCCCTGCAAGGCTCCGTAATGCCGTTCGTTGAGCCTCCATGAGTTGCGGACGGGAATCCACATCAAATCCATCTCCGACAAGGCGATCCACAAGGTGCGGATGGCCCGCTTCAAGACCGAGGTATAAGCGGCGTCGAACTCGTAGCCTTCGGCTTTAAGCAGCCTCCCGGCCTGATGGGCTTCTTCCAGGCCCTTTTCGGAAAGATCCACGTCGGTCCAGCCGGTGAACCGGTTTTCCTGGTTCCAGACGCTTTCCCCGTGCCTGAGCAAAACCAGCTTATTCATAAATCGAACCCTCCATTCCTTCCCGAGTGATTTTCTCCTGAACTATTACACAGAAACCGGTTTTATACCTGCTCAAAAATAATTTTCTCCCCCCTTTACCGAATCCCAAAATGTGTTATATTAATCTTAGTGGATTTATTTAAGGAGGTGTTTTAAATGCCAGAGATCGAAGGAATACAAGGAATCAGCGGAGGCGGAGCCCCCAATCTGGACCAGTTAAAAGAGCTGCAAAATTCAATGCCGCAAGGCGGCGGAGCCCCGCAAGCTCCGGAAGGCATGCCCCAGGAGATTAAGGACAAGGTCAATCTTTCCGGGGAACAATAGCTTCCGGCGGCCCGTAATTTACCGGGCGGAGAATGTTAAATTAAAAAAAGAAGGCTTTCAAGCCTTCTTTTTGTTTTGGGGGAACTTGCGAACCGGAAACTTTTTTTACCCCCTTTACTTATTTCCCATCGGAGTGATATTAGTTATAGGAGATTAAAAAGGAGGTGCAGCAAATGGAAGCTATTAAAGGAATCGGCGGCGGAATGCCCCAAATGGATCAACTCCAACAAATGATGAGCGCAGGCGCAGGCGCACAGGCTCCTCAACCGGAACAAGCCCAGCAGGAAGCTCCGGCCCAGTTTAATATTCAGGACAAGTTCACTCCTTCCGGAGAACAATAGACCGGGGAAATTACATTGACGGTTAAAATTTGCAACCTAAAAAAAGGCTTTTAAAGCCTTTTTTTGTTGTCCGGAGCCATTAAAGCGATGATTTACAAAAAATATTTCGCTACCCCCCTTTCGCTTAAGACAAATTTAAGGTATAGTAGGGGTAGGAAATAAAAGGAGGTGCCGCAAATGGAAGGTATCAGTGGTGGAATGCCGCAAATGGATCAAATACAGCAGATGATGAGTTCTGCGCAGGCTCCGCAACAGCAGGAAATGCCGCAGGAAGCTCCGGCCCAGTTCAACATTCAGGACAGGTTTACTCCTTCGGGTTCCGGGGAGTAATCAACCGCACAACCGGTTTTTACCGGTTAAAATTTTTAAACCCTAGAAAAAAGGCTTTAAAAGCCTTTTTTTGTTTTCAGGCGGGAGGGGAAAACTTCAAATTAATGGAATTTTTCCTTAGCGATTCTCCAGGAGGGGCAAAATAGGCAGAAAATTTCAAATTCTTTTAAGCTTTACGGTGCCGGCGCTTTTCCGGGCCGCCTGGGCTTGCGACCCTACCGCGGCCCTCAGCATCGGGCTTCCGGTCTTTATGCTGGTGGCGGTCTTTGATCTGATTTTTACCCCAAAAAAAACCTGGGAAAAAATCATCGACATTATCCTGGTTCCCCTGCTGATCGCCTTGATGGCTACTCCGCTTCAAATCCTGCTTTATATCTGGGTGATTTACCAGGTAACGGCCTTGTGTACGGAATTCATTACCAGAAGCGAAAAAAGCTGGAAAGATTTTTACCTGAACCATAAAAGAAGGGTCTGGGTGGCGGGCTCGCTCTTGCTGGGCGGGCTGGCGGCCAAAATTCTGTTTTACGCTAAAATGGGATTCGCCCATTTCTGGCTGGTTTACCGGGCCAACTTCACTTTTTTCAAAAGTTATTTGGCGCTAAGCCTGATCATGTTGGGAGGTTTCCTGCTGGCAGCTTTGCTCCAGAGGTTATGGCTGCAACGAAAGCTCGGAAAAGTGCAAAATGAAAAAATTTCTTAAACCCGCTCTGCTCTGGTTGTTTTCCGCCCTGCTGTTTCTGGGGCTAAATTATTATTTCGATATCCTGCCTCTCAATTTTAGATTTTTAAGCGAAAACCTGATCGTGGACTTGACCACTCCGGGGCAGGCCCGGGTGAAAGCCGATTTCAGCTTTAAAAACCTGACGGCCCTCGGCAAATCCCTCACCCTCTTTTACCCTTTTCACCTGAAGGGCGGCCATCAATACCCCGTAAACCTCAAAGTTTATTTAAACGGCAAAGCCCGGGCTTTTGAGGCTACCCCCAACGGCATCCTGGTCAGCCTGGATTTCCCGCCCCGGGGAGAATTGCATCTCAAGCTGGAATTCGCTCAAAGCTACCGGGGCAATTATTTCAAGCTGATCCTGGGTTACAGCCGGGGCTGGCTGCAGAAAATCAGGCAGGGCGAGATCCTCTTGAAGGCGGGCCAAATGAAGATCAGCACCCTCTCTCCCCCCATGAACCCCATCGAGGAGCCGGGCCGCCATCTTTACTGGCTCAAGAGGGCAAACTATTTCGATGAAGGAGTTAAGATCCAATTCAGGAAATAAAGCGTTATGAACAACCTGGAGGTAAAATTTGAAGCCCAGGGCGGGGACGAAACCCAAATCCTGGAATACGTCCTGGTAAAAAGACAGAATTTCGGCAGCCCGGCTTATTTGTGGCTGACGGGAATTTTATCCCTGGGAGGGCTGGGCTGGTTTAGTTACCATGCCTTAGCCGCCGGGATGAAACTGCTTTCCCTGCTGCTGATCCTGCTGGCCCTGGCGGTAGTGCTGGGGCTGCTGATCTTGTTCCCCTGGCTGAGCGAAAAAATCAGCCTGCTGATCCAGCTGGCTTTGCGCAAAATTTTCCCCTACCAGCCGCCCAAAGCCGATGTACGGATTTATTACATCACCCCCACGGGGCTGGCCGGGCGTTCGATTTTCGGGGACTGCGAGATCAAGTGGGAAGAAATCGGCAAACTGGATGTCACCGAGGATTTCCTCTTCATCCATTCCCCGGTGTTTGGAATTCACTACATCCCTTTAAGAGCGTTTGCTGCCCAAGAAGACCGGGAGGCTTTCATCGCCAAACTAAAGGAACACCTCTAATTAGCAGTTGGGGTATTTCGCTCCGTAGAGCAAGATTCCGCAGCTCATCGCCAGGTTGAGCGAATCCACCCCCGGCTCCAGCGGGATGCCGACGCTTTCCAGCCCCCGGGCCAGAAACTCCGGGGACAGGCCGTGGGCCTCGCTGCCGAAGCACAAGACCATGGGAGTTTTGAACCGGGTTTTATAATAGGGTTTTGCACCCTGGCAAACCGTCAAATACGGCTTGATCAATTTTTTCTGAAAAAAATCCAAAGCTTCGCAAGCTCCGATAAAATGATAGACCGGAAGCTTAATAATCCCCCCCGCGGTACTTCTGACGGTCTTTGGTTCATAGAGATCGGCGCAATCTCCCGCAAGGAAGAGGCCGCTCACTCCCCCGCCCCAGCAGAGCCGGATGATGGTGCCCAAATTTCCCGGGTCGCTGATTTTCTCCAGCAACAGGTAAATCCCCCGGGGCTTGATGGTTTCGGGGTTAAGGGGTTGAGGGATTTCTGCCACCCCCAAAATCCCCTGAGACTGCTGCACTCCGGAGAGCTGCTCCAAAATTTCCTGGGGCAGTTGATAAACTTCCTGGGCCAGAGGACTCAAGGATTGCACCAAGTGAGAATGAAAAAAATTGTCTCCTACCAGCAGGTACTTGAGAGGAAACTGCCGCTCTTTCACGGTTTCCATCATCCGCAAGCCCTCCAGCAGAAACAGCCCCTCGCGCTTGCGGGCTTTTTTCTCCCCCAGGGACCTGACCAGTTTGATGATGGGATTTTGCCGGGATTCAATAAGTTTCATGCTTAAATTTATACCATATTTCTCCCCAAGCTCCAAGCGCAGAACCGGCCTTTCAATGCAAGACCCGGCCCAGCCAGATACTCAAGGTAAGTAGCAAGGCCGAGGCAAACAACATTACTTGAGCTTTTCCTGGGAGCCTTACGGGTTTAATCAATCCCGAACTCTCTAAAACCCCGGCCAGGAGCAGAAGCAACGCCGGAATCCCCAAGGGATGCCAGTTCCATGACTCGCTAACGCGCCCGTGCAGCAAAGCGTGCCAGGCGCGAGTCATCCCGCAGCCCGGGCAGGGCAGGCCGGTAAAGCTGCGAAATAAGCAGGGAATGCCGAAATTATCCGGCTTTACCAGCCAGAGCAAGCAGAAAGCAATTCCAATTCCAAGCCAGGGGAAAAAATTAAAAGTTCCTTTTGAGCGGTCGGCCTTGGGCATCTTTCAAATTCCCGGTGATGATCAGAATCAAGTCGATAGTCCACCAGACCCCGCAGCCTCCCAGGGTGATCAACTTCAAAATCCCAAGATTGATGTACCCCAGGTAAAAACGGTCGACCCCCAAAGTCCCCAGAAAAAAGGAGAACAGCAGGGCGACCAGCCAGTCCTTGCGGTCGGCGTCTCCCTCGACACTGACTTTGGCTCCGCATTTGACGCAGAATTCGGCGTCGGGCATGATTTCGGCTCCACAGTTGCGGCAGAACATTTTTTACCCCCTCCTTTAGAAACGGATATTTACTAATTCCCCGTTTACCTCCACCTCACCTCCGAACTGGCCGAAGCATCGGGAAAATTCTTAGGGCAGCTCCGGCTTTACCCCCTTTACAAAAACGTTAAAATCGGTAATGATTAAACTTAGGAGATGAGCTTATGACAAATTCTATTTCCGGCCAAAATCCGGAATTTGCAAGTTTGGCGAGCAAGGCCGAACAACAACTGCATACTGTAAAAAGCAGCCTGCTTAACTGCCCCAAAGGGGAAAATTGCCGCAAGAAAAACGCGGCCAGACTGCAAATGAAAGACACCGTGGCCGCCATCGCCCGGGAAGCCGAGGAGATGGAAAAGACCAACCCCGCCCTGCAGAAAACCGCCTCGGTGTACCGGCAAATCGCCAAGATGGCCTTGAGCGAGAGAATCGACACTCCCAGCGAAGGCATCGGGCACTTTCAGGGCGCCTTGGAAGTTATGGCGGCCCTTAAATGGGGGCTGAATAATGACGCTATTTCTTCCGCCGCCGGCCGGGTGCTGGAGGGAAAAAATTTCAAACTTTACAGCAAATGCGGTAAACCCGCATTCGGAGAAAAACCCAAAGACCGGAAACTGTTTGAAACCGGAACCAAAGCCATCAAGATCATGGCCGATGAACTTGGAGCTGAACAGCCACTAGAGATTATGAATCAAATGGAAGGGAAAAACGCTCTCTCCAAGTTAAAACTACTGCCCCCCCAGGCTTGAAAAAGCCTACCTAATATTTAAAGCCGCCGGGTCAAGCGCCTGGCGGCTTTGTTATTGGCTTATCCCGGCTAACGGCCTAATTTCAGCAGCAGGTAATCCTGACCTCCGGCATAAGTTTCACTGCCCGCGGGAGTGGTTTCAATCCCTGCCGGAACGCTGAAGGGCGCCGCCGGAGTAGTTACCGTTCCGGCTGGGGTGACCAGGGTTCCGGTGGGAACCCGGTCGGGGAAAAAAGTTTCCTGCCAGCCGCCCTGGAAAGCATTGGCTACCTGCCCGCTTACCAGCAAGCTGCCGGTGCGATCGAAAGCCAGAGCGCACCCCGCGCTGTTGGACTGCCAGACTCGCTGGCGGAGAAGATGGCCGTCGGTATCATACTCCAGCAAGGCCAGATTTTCTTCTCCCGGCTGTATACTGTGGCAAAAGCCGGAAACCACTATCCGCCCCTGCTGATCGCCGTTAACGATCAAAGCACGGTCCATATCGCTTCCACCCCAAGTTTTAGCCCACAGCAGGTTGCCCTGGGAGTCGAACTTCATGGTTAAAATGTCATCGTTGGTTCCTTCATAGCGGTACCAGCCGGTCAGGTATAGATTTCCCTCCCCATCCTGCCAGCTGTTCTGGGTGCCGTTCATCAGCCCCCCCTCCCAGGTTCTCTGCCAAAGCAGGTTGCCCTGGGTATCGAATTTGAGCAGGGCGGTAACATTAGCGGCGTTGAAGCTGTTGGTGAAGCCCAAAATATAAGCCCCCGAAGCTGCGGCAATTACGCTGCATCCATAGTCGGTGTGGGGGCCGCCCCAAGTCTTTTGCCAGAGCAGGTTGCCCTGGTTGTCGCATTTGAGCAGGAATATATCCTGACCTCCTACCCCAAAACTAAAAGTATTCCCGCTGATGTAAAAATTGCCCGAAGCGTCCCGGGAGATCGAATTGGGCCAGTCGTTCAAGGCCCCGCCCCAGGTTTTCTGCCAGAGCAACTCGCCGTCGGGAGCATAGCGTAGAAAAGCCAGGTCAAACCCCCCGGCCCCGAAACTGTTAGTATCGCCTACCAGACAAAGATTTGCGTTGTCGCTGCAGGCATCGCTGAAGCTGTATTCATCCTGCGGGCCGCCCCAGGTTTTCTGCCAGAGCAGGCTTCCGTGTTCATCGTATTTCAGGATAAACAAGTCGTTCATGCCCGCACCGAATGTGTTGGTGCCGCCCAGGCAATAAATTTCATCGCCCTGGACTTCCAGCCCGTAAGCCGACTTCTCGTTGAGCGGCCCGCCCCAGCTCTTGATCCAGCCCACATGCTCCTGGATTTGCGGAGATTCGGGCCAGTAAGTGTCCTTCGACATGTCCAGCTGGTTGTAATTCGGGTCGTAGCTCGAGCCCCAGGCCGGGGAGGGGTAGTAAATCGAAACCCCGCCGGTATCGGATAAGGCTTTAGTTTTATCTTTGTAACCCCTGGCCAGGATAAACCGATCGGCCCCTTGAGTCAAAACCTCGAACACCGCCTGGGCCGCGTCCTTCAGCTCCAGGTTGCTTATCCCCTCATCATCCATGATAATCCGGGAGAAATCCCGCAAATCGATAAAATCCGGATCGGAAAAACGATATGCCTGCAAGGCCAGCTGGCCCAGATAAGTTTGGCTGGGGTCGATGGTCTGCAATTTCAAGGAAAAATTATTGAGCGCAGCCAGGGCTTCGTCGGCCCTTGCCAGATCCAGCACCGAGAAAGTTACTCCCGACCCTGCGGGATAAGCATTCAAGTAGGCGTTGCAAATAAATTCTCCCAAGTCGGCGGCCGCCGCGTTGGGGTCTTGATATATTGCTCGCAAAATCTGGTAATAAGGCCAGCCCTGTTCCGGCTCGCTCTCCTCGGAAGAAGCCATGATCAGGCACGAATCCTTCAGCTCGTAAGCCACTTCCATCATCCCCATCAGCGAGGCGTCAAACCCCGCCAGATCGACGGGCTGCCCCAGCTGGGAGGAAATCTCGGCAAAAGATGTTTTCAATTCCGGCAGGGTGATCGAGTGGCCGCTGGAGTCGTCCCAGCAGACATTGCGGGAAGTGTTGAAGGTTTTCCCGTATCTGGGTTTTTCGCCTTCCCGCCGCCATCCGCCTCCGTAGTTCCAGAGCACCACCCCGTAATGATCGGCCGGGAAGCGTTCGGATGCGTAAGCAACGAAATCCACCAGGTTCTGCGGATCGCCCATGTCCAGCTCGCCCCAGTCGGCCAGCTGATAAAACCCCCCGTGGACTAAACGATAAACCCGGGAACCGGCGGGAAAGCCGTATTTCCCGGTTTTGCCGTCCCAGAGCACCAGAACCCGCACATGGGGATTATCCCCGGCCATGATCATCTGGCGCAAGTTCATGGCCCCATACGGCTCCAAAGCGTTGTCGGCGTCCAGATAAACCAGCAGGGTCCAGGTCTGATCGGGCGGCTGGTAAGGCCCGGAACTATTGGAGCCCCCGCAGCCCCCCAACGCCAATAAACCCAAAGCAAGCAAAACCAAAGCCAAAAACTTTTTCGCCATAATATCCCCCCAATAAAAACTCGAATAAATATTTTTTCGCTTAAGCTCCCTGAAAAACCTCCTGTCAAGACGACCTCTCACGCGGGAGGTTTCAGAGGGTTTTATGGCTAATTTCCTTAGATATGGATTTTCTTCGACTCTCCCGCCGGAAACTGGCGGTTTACGCCCTGATCGGTTTATCCTGCGGATTCGTCACTTCCCTGGTGGGAGTGAGCACTTCGCTGTTCCTGGTGCCGGTGATGGTGTTTCTCCTGGGCTGGAGCCAAAGAACTGCGCAAGGTACGGCCCTGGCGGTTTCCCTGCCCCCGGTCAGCATCCTGGCCGCCCTGGATTATTACCGCCACGGCGAGGTGCACCTCAAAGCCGCCCTGATTATGGCTTTGGGAATTTTTTTAGGAGGCTATCTGGGAGGCAAGCTGGCGATGAAAATCCCCCAGCACATTTTACGCCTGCTGTTCGGCGCCCTGCTGCTGCTGATCAGCTTAAAAATGCTGCTGCTTTCGGGCCAGGAGATGGTTTCCCCCCAAATGCTGCATGATCTGCGGCTCCACGAATACCTCACCTTGTTCTTCCTGGCTTATCTGGTGGGAATTTTTTCCGGAATGGTAGGAATCGGGGGGGCCATCATTCTCCAGCCGGTCTTGATTTACCTGATGGCCTGGCCGGAAAAGCTGGCCGACGGCACCATGGTAGCCATGCTGCTGCCTCCGGTGAGCCTGCTGGCGGTAATCAACTATTACAAGGCTGGACAGGTCAAAGTGAGCACCGCTGCCATAATCGCCGTCCTGGTTATTTTCGGCGCTTACCTGGGTTCCATGGCTTCCAATCACCTGCCATCGGCGGTGTTAAGCAAACTTTTCGCCGTCCTGGCCTTGCTGGTGGCCATAAAAATGCTGTGGGGCAGGAAACCCAAGCCGGAATAATTCATATCACATTGTAAGGAGATTGGGAATGGACCAGTTGCAATTTCGTTACCTGTCAAGCGATTACTCTGAAGATTTGCTGAAAAATTTTTATTACCGAATTTTTGTTCCCGCCTTCCCTTTATTTGATGAACGAGAGGACTTCGAGTTATGGAGCAGCCTGCTGCGGGACAAATCCTCTTCTCCCCTTTCCGAGATCGTCCTCTCCGGTTACCGGCTGGGAGAAGCCGATCCGGTAATCGTCGGGGGACAGGGGGTGGAATACTATCCCGAATCCAAATGCGGTTTACTGACTTATCTGGTCATCGCTCCGGAATTTCGGGGCCGGGGGATGGCTAAGCCTCTGGTGAAAGCCGGGCTGGAAGCGATAGAATGTTTAGCGGGGGGGAACAAAGTCCGGGCTTATTTTTCGGAAACCAACGATCCTTCCAACCCCCAATCGTTCAACGACCCTCAGAATCCCCGAGAGAGAGTGGCGATGCTGGACAAGCTGGGCTTTTACCTGGTGGATTTCCCCTATGTCCAGCCCCGTTTAAAAGGCCGGGGAGACCGTTATTACGGCTTGAAACTGATGGCTCACTTAAAGACCTGGGGATATGACCATAACTGGACTCAGGCTCCCGCCCGGCTGGAACTGGAGAGTTCGATCCTGGCAAATTACTTGCAGGAATTTTACCGGGTCACCGAGGGAGAATTCGATTCCACAGACCGGGATATGAAACGCATGACGGATTTTTTGTACCAGCATCCCCGGCTCAACTGCCGACCCTTAAGAGAACTTTTAGCCTGAGGCTAAATTCTCTGATATACCTGGCAGAAATCATAATCCTTGATTTCCCGGTAACCGTAGGTTAGGATTTGCCGGATATATTCATCCTCCCGGAAATAAGCCTGCGGGTTAACTTTGGGGTAAGCGTCTAAAGCCGAGGGTGTAATTTTAAATTTAAAGAGGTAGCGGGTCTTATCCGCCTCGATTTCCGTCTTGGCGTTCAACACCATGGCCCGGGGAGACATCAGGGGATAAAGAATGTTATAAGAAGTAGGGTTGCGCCTGCCGGTAAGGAAATAAAAAGCCGAAGCATTAGGAAAGGTAAAAATGGTTTCGCCCTTTACGGTGTTTTTTTCCAGGAAGATTAATAAGGGCGTTATCTTCTCGGCGTAAATTTTCTCGTTGGTGTAGAGCCGGGCCAGGGGATAATTGAGCGGATACTTGAAGTCCCGGCAGCTTTGCAGAAGAAACGAGTTGCTAATCAGGAACGTCAGCGCCAGACCGCCCAGAATGATTCTGCCGGATGGGGACTTCAGCCTCAGCAGCAGGAAAACCAGCAGCAGGCAAAAAACCGGGGTATGATAGTTGAGGTAAAGCAAATCCTGGCGATAAAACGAAAAACCGCACCAGACCGCCAGCAGCAAGACCAAAGGGCGGTAAGCGGCGGAAAGTTCTTTGCCTTTAAGAGCCAAAAACACCGAAAGCAGTAAAACCGGGTAGAACAGCCCGTATTTAACCGCTTCCACCAGCCAGTAGGTGAAAGCGTTGACCACCCAGAGCAGAACAGCCCAGTTGAACACTTTTACCTGAAGCAGCTGGCCTGCAACGGTCAGCCAGTCACGAATCAAAGGCGCCAGGGTATAAGGGGAGCGGTTGAACGGGATGGCATACTCCCTGGCCCATAGGAAATTCTGGTAAAGGTACTGGGGCAAGGCCTGGTTCACGGCCAGAATCCCCAGAATTACCAGGGCCGGGATTAGCAGGCCGTGAAGGTATTTCAGGAGGTTTTTAAAATCGCTGAAAGTCAAGTAAATCAGCAAGGCGATGGCCAGGGCGAACCCCTCGGTTTGCATCAAAAAAAAGGTCAGGCTGGTTAGGAAACCGGTTAAATAAAGCAGGTAAAACGATTTTTGTTTTTGATAGAGCAGGAAGACCCAGAAAGTCAGCAGCAGGAACAAAACTCCGTTCCAGTGATGGCTGACTACCGGCCAGCAGTTGACTCCCGAACAGATAAACAGCAGCGCGGCCGACCAGGCTGCTCTCCGAGGCAACAATTCCCGGCCGATCAAGTAAACCAGCCAGGCCATCAAAACTCCGGTCAGCACCATGAAAACCCGGGCGGAGAAAATATTGGCCCCCCAGAGCTTGAACCAGCCGGCCACCAGCCAGAGAGTCAGCGGGGGGTAATGAGAGAAAAAATCCCGGTAAGGCACTTCTCCTGAGAGTATCCTTTGGGAGTTATAGAGCAAGAGCCCCTCATCCTGAGAGCCGCCGTGAAACTGGGGAATGAAAGGCAGGAGGCTGATCAGGGAGAACAGCAGCACCGATAAGGCCAGCAGTTTTTCATCCAGCCTGGTTTTTAGCATAATAATTTTTCTTTCCCTTCAATTACATTTTCCAAAGACGGTTTCCCGCCCTAATACCCGCTGGCTACCGCCGCGTAGAGTTTCAAGTCGGGAAGAGTTAAAATCCCCAGAATGATATCCCCTCTCAATTCCGAAGCTTTCCGGCACAGCCGGGGGTTAGGATTATAGAGCACATTGTCCCCGGCGGTTTTGAGCAGATACCAGCCTTTTTTGGCTCGGAGCTGGGGCTGGTTGACCAGATTGCCCCATTTTTCGGATTCGGCCAGGATATCCCGGGGCAGAGGCAGGGGCCGCCAGCCGTTATTGACCGCTGACTCCAGGTATTGTTCCGCTTGCTGCGGCGTAAAGGCGAAAATAGCCGAAACCTTCAACCCTTCGCGCTGAAAAGTCCCGCCGATGGCAGCAAATCCCCGGTAGTCCAGCATTTGGACTTCTCCGGGTACCCTGAATAATTTTCTCAAGGCCTGCCGATCGCTGTAATCGGCATACTGCTGGCACCCCCCAAAAACGAATACCAGCGCCGCCAGCCCGATTAAAAAATATTTTGCCCTGCTCATGAACTAATTTTAAGCCAAAAACCGCCCCGGGGGCAAGGCCGGAAAAAAGGATTTCCCAGGGCCTCCCGTGGAATATTGTTTTTAATGGAAACCACTTTGATCGGGCAGATCATTCAATTCACCGCCCTGGGCATCGAACTCTTCGGGGTGGGCCTGATCACCTTTGCGGTAGTTTACGGCTCCCTGCGGGCCCTGCTCCAGATTATCCACCAAAAACCCAATATTTATTCCGAATATAAACTCTTCATCGGCCGATCCCTGCAGTTGGGGCTGGAATTCCTGGTAGCCGCCGACATCATCCGCACCGTGGTCATCGACCGGAGCATCTCTTCGGTGCTTTCCCTGGGGCTATTGGTCTTGATCAGAACTTTCCTGAGCTGGTCGATCGTGGTGGAAAACGAAGGACGCTGGCCCTGGAGTCTCGCGCGTAAGCCCGAGCAGGCATAGATGAAAATCTACTGGCCCGAAATCTTCAATTACCTGTTCCTGATTTCCGTCATGCTGGAAATCGGCATGCTGGTAAACTGGCAAGAATTGCTGCAACTCTTAAAAGACCGCGGCTTTCTCTTGCGAGTCCTGGCGGTCAACCTGGTCTTGATTCCCCTCCTGGGTCTTTTTATCGTCTGGCTGTTCAAGTTCCAGGGCGAGTATGCCGTAGGGATCCTGCTGCTGGCCTCGGCCCCGGGGGGACTTGCTTCCATGCGCTTCGCCCGGAAAATTCCCGGTAAATTGGCTTTTGCCGCCGCCACCGAGTTCACCCTTACTTTAGCGGCCTTGTTTTTAACTCCCCTGCTGGCTTCCCTGGTTTTCCCCCGGGAGTTCCAGCTGAGATTGCAATCTCTGGAGCTGGCCTTGTGGTTTCTGCTTCTAATCGCTCTCCCATTGCTGGCCGGATTCGCTATTCATAAATTCCTGCCTGCATTTAGCAAGAAACTGGCCAAACCCCTGCTCCTACTTTCCAGCTTGTGCTTTTTGCTGGTTACGGCTACCGCGGCCGGAATCAAAAAAACTGCGTTCAAGGAAATGGGCTGGGAAATGTTGGGAGCCTTAGCCCTGCTGATTTTCGCCTCCCTGTTGCTCGGCTGGCTGTTCGGGGGGAAAGACCCCTGGCACCGCCGAATCCTGGCTGTGGCGACCTGCATCAGGAACGTGGGAATGTGCCTGCTGGTGGCGCACCGCACTTTTCCCGACACCAATGTGGACATGGTGGTCATCGCCTATATGGGGCTGATGATCCCCATCAGCATGATTTTTGTAACCATCCAGCATTTCCTGGAAAAGCGGGACGAAAAAAAACCGGCCTGAATCCCGGTTATTTTCCCTTAAACAGCTTCAAATATTTCCCGTAGCCTTCCTTTTCCAGGTCTTCCTTGGGGATGAAGCGCAGGGAAGCCGAGTTGATGCAGAAGCGCTGGCCGCCCGGCTTGGGGCCGTCGTTGAAGACATGGCCCAAATGAGAGTCGGCGTTTTTGCTCCGGACTTCCGTGCGACGACCGTCCGCATCGGTTTTTTCCACGATCTCACCCTGCTCGACGGGTTTGGTGAAACTAGGCCAGCCGCAGCCGGAATCGAACTTATCCAGAGAAGTGAAGAGCGGCTCGCCGGACACCACATCGACATAAATCCCTTCCCGGTGGTTATTCCAGTATGCATTCTGGAAGGGCGGCTCGGTAGCGTTTTCCTGGGTCACCCGGTACTGCATGGGGGTAAGCTGCTTTTTCAGTTCCGCCGGGTTGGGCTTAGGGACTTTGCCGCCCCAGGCCTTTTGCTTGAACTCCTCGCGGCCCGACGCCTGGTGGTAACGCTGGTACTGGATCTGGTTTTTTTTGTAATAATCCTGGTGGTAGCCTTCGGCGGGGTAAAAAGTGGTAGCGGGAAGAACGGCTACCCGAATTGGGCTTTTAAAGCGCCCGGAGGCGGCCAATTGAGCCTCGGAAGCCTGGGCCAGCTGCTTTTGCTCTTCGGTGTGATAAAATACCGCCGGGCTATAATGATGGCCCCGGTCATAGAACTGGCCTCCCGAGTCGGTGGGGTCGATTTGCTGCCAGAACACCTCCAGCAGCTGCTGATAGCTGATCTTGGCCGGGTCGTAAATAACCTCGATGGCTTCGACATAGCCTTTTTTCGCGTAATCCTCATAAGTGGGTTTCTCGCCGATCCCTCCGGCGTACCCCACGATGACTTTTTTTACTCCCTCCAGCTTATCGAAAGGCGGCTGCAGGCACCAGAAGCACCCCCCGGCAAAAGTGGCTTTTTGGGTTCCGGGAGTCGAACCTTGAGAACTCATGGAGCACCCCGAAGCCAACAGCAGAAAACTTGAAAAGATAACCGTGCAAATTGTAGGCATTTTTTTCCCTCCCTCCAGTCTTTATTTCCCGGTTTTACGAGGTTATCCCTCCCCCCCAGCGGGGAGGAGGAATGCGGTTTTTTCCAGAAATGGTTATCGGGGATAAAATTAATAAAAAGGGGGAAATTATGCTTAAATTCCAGCCTGGAACCAGACTGATCCTAGCTTTAATGGCGGCTCTCCTGCTGCTGGGCCTGACCGCAAGTATGGCCATGGAGCCGCAAAAGAGCCCCAAAACCGCCGATCTGATTTTCTATAACGGCAAAATCATCACCCTGGACGCCGCGGACTCCACGGTGCAGGCCCTGGCGGTCAAGGACGGCAAAATTCTCCAAACCGGACCCGATAAGGAAATCAAAAAATTAGCCGGCAAATCCACTAAATTAATGGATTTAAAAGGCCTGACCGTGGTGCCGGGCTTGATTGACGCCCATTGCCACCCCATGGAAACCATCATGCTGAAAGAGGGCTGGGTGGACGCGCGTTACCCGGCCTGCCCCTCGGTTAAGCAGGCTCTCGCCAATATCACCGAATGGGCGAAAAAGACCCCGAAAGGCGAATGGATTTTTGTGGCTTGCGTTTCTGCCAGCGAAAACAAGTTTACCGAAAAAAGACTCCCCAACAAGGCCGAACTGGATGCCGCCGCCCCCAACAACCCGGTCATCCTGGCCGATGGCGCCCACATGGCGGTGGTAAACTCGCAGGCCTTGCAAAAACTGGGAATCACCAAAGGGATAACCAAACTCAAAGGCGGAGGCCGGGCCATCCTGGATAAAAACGGAATGCCCAACGGCACCCTCACCGACGCCATGGGAGCGGTGCCCGACACCCCCAGCGTCAAAGACCTGGAACGCTATTACTCCAAAGACATTCAAAGCCTCTGGAACCAGTACGGCTTTACTTCGCTGCTGGCCATCACCCCGGCGCCCGCTTTGCCGGTATTGCAGGCGCTGGCGGATAAAATGCAGCCCAGCATCCGCTATACCGTTTCGGTGTGGACCGCCCCCAACGGGGAAGGAATGCCCGCAAAGCTCGACAAGTTCAGGATGCCCAAAGACGCCGACCCCAACTGGTACCGGCTGGGCGGCATCAAAGCCTGGGTGGACGGCGAGAACGACTGCCGCACCGGCTACATGTACGAGCAATATGTCGGCCATTTCGACACCGACCCTCCGGGAAATAAAGGCACCCTGGTTACCCCCCTGCCCCAAGCCGAGCATTTGGCCGCCGTCGCCGACCAAAACAAGGTAATGTGCATGCTGCACTGTTCCGGCGACCGGGCCATGGATATCGGCTTAAGCGCTTATGAAAGCCGAATCAAAGCGGGGAAGCCTGCCGGCATCAAAAGAATGGAACACTTCGGAATGTTTCAAATGACCGACGAACAACTTAACCGCGCAAAAAAAATGATCCCCCAGGGGTTCAAAGTTTCGGTTCAACCGATCTGGCTGCTGGAGCTGGTAAAAGCCGATTATGAAAACATGGGCGAAAAGCGGGCAGCTACCGGTTTTCGATTCCGCTCCATGATCGACGCCGGCCTTGAACCCGCGGCGGGCACCGATATAACCGGGATTTATCTGGCCAATATCGACCCCTTCAAAGCCATCTATGCCATGGTAACCCGCAACTCGGACAAGGGAGTTTTTGAACCCCAAGAAGCGGTTACGGTGAAAGAAGCCCTCAAGATGTGGACCATCTGGGCCGCTAAATCGATGGGCGAGGAAAAACTAAAAGGATCTCTGGAAAAGGGCAAGTTCGCCGACCTGGCCGTACTGTCCGACAATATCCTGACCCTGCCCAAAGAAAAATTAATTCAAGTCAAAGTCTTAAAGACCATCGTGGGCGGGAAAGTGGTTTACCAGGCGAAATAAGCCTTAACGCCTAAACACAAAAAAGCCGGAAAAAATTTTCCGGCTTTTTATTTCCCCAATAACCGAGATGGTTTAAACTTTAGGCGGGACGGGGGGCTGGTTCAAGAGCAACCAGTAAAGGCCCAAATTTTTCACCGCGCTGACAAAATTTTCAAAAACCACCGGTTTTTGCACGTAACTGTTGCAGCCCAGCTTGTACCCCTCGCATAAATCCCGGTCCTGGTTGGAAGAAGTCAGGATGACCACCGGAACGGTTTCGGTGCAGGGGTCGGCCCGTAATTGCTTCAAAACTTCCAGGCCGCCGACCTTGGGCAGCATGATGTCCAGCAAAACCACGGCCGGCAGATCGCGGACATCGCGCCCCTGGTACTGGCCCCGGCAGAACAGAAAATCCAAGGCCTGGGCCCCGTCTTCCACCCAGATCAATTCGTTGGCCAGGTTGCTGCTTTTCAGCGAAGTAGTAACCAGCTCCGCATCGTCCGGGTTGTCTTCCACCAGCAAAAGGTAACTTGGTTTCATCTCACTCGTCTCCTTTTTTTTCTTTAAACTCAAGATAAAAAGTAGCTCCCTTTTCCACTTCCCCTTCGGCCCAAACCCGCCCGCCGTGGCGATTCATGATCCGTTGAATAATCGAAAGCCCGATCCCGGTGCCCGGGAACTCGCGGGTAGTGTGCAGTCTTCTAAAAGGGCTGAACAACTGATCCTTATATGTCATATCAAAGCCCGAGCCGTCGTCCCGCACGAAATAAACCGGGTGTTCTCCCTTTTCCAACACCCCGAATTCAATCCTTGCGCTGGGATGCTTGGAAGTAAATTTCCAGGCGTTGCTGAGCAAATTAAACAGCACCACTTCCAGCAGCTTCTTGTCCCCTTCCACTACCGCCCCGGGGGCGATGACGAATTCGACCTTGCGCCCGGGCTCCTTAGTTTTAAGATCCTTGGCGACATATTGGGCGATGGCGCTTAAATCAACTTTTTCATGGGCCATATCGCTGCGCGAAACCCGGGAAAGTTTGAGCAGACTGTCGATCAAGTCGGACATCCTCACACAGGCGTTTCTCACTCTTTCCAAATAATTCTTTCCCTGCTCGCCCAGCTTTTCCCCGTAATCTCGCAAGAGCAGCTGGCTGAAGCCGTCTATGCCCACCAGAGGGGAACGCAAATCGTGGGAAACCGAGTAGCTGAAGGATTCCAACTCTTTGTTCAGGGACTCCAACTCCAGGTTCCGCAGGCCTAAATCGTTGTTTAATTCCTTGAGTTTTTCCTGAACCAGTTTGCGCTCGGTGATGTCGTTGAAGGCCACCACCGCTCCCGCTATTCGGCCTTCCCGGAATTGGGGATAAGACCAGTATTCCGCGGCAAAGCTGCTGCCGTCGGCCTTCCACAATACCTCATCATCGGAATAAGTTCCCTGCCCCGTGGCAAAAGCCTGAAAAATCCGGCACTGTTCCACCGGGAAAAAGCTGCCGTCCGGGTAACTGTGGTGAATCTGCCGGTGCATGTTGCGGCCCAGTAGTTGTTCCTGGTCTTGGTAGCCCAGCATTTTAAGCGCCGCGTTGTTGCAAAAAGTGCAGCGGCCTTCCAGATCAATGCCGTAAATTCCGTTGGCGGTGGAGTTTAAAATCAGCCGGAGTTTTTCCTCGCTTTCCCGAACCAAGTCCTGCGCCTTTTTTTGCTCGGTGATGTCCCGGGAGAAACCGATGACCCCGAGTATTTCGCCTGCAACATTCCGGTAGGGGATTTTGTCGGTTTCCACGATCCGGGTTCCATGCGGGGTTTCCATCGGCTCAACAATATCATACCTGCCCCGGCCGGTTGAAATTACTTCCAGGTCATCTTTCCAGTATGCCTCGGCCAGCTCCCGGGGATAAAGTTCGAACATTGATTTCCCCTCCAGCTGCTCCCGGGGAACGCCGGTAAGCTCTTCAAACGCCTGGTTGATGCGGATGAAGCGGTTTTCCCGATCCTTGTAAAAAATCAAGGCCGGCACCGAGTCGATAATTATCCGCAATTCTTCTTTCTGTTCCTCCAGTTCGGCAGTCCGCTCCAGCACCCGCTGCGCCAGTTCTTCCTTGCTTTTTAACAGCTCGGATTCCATTTTTTTGCGTTCGGTAATATCGCGGGCGGCGGCAAAGGCCCCGATTACTTTACCCTCTTCATCCCGGTAAACCGTGGCATTGTAAAGCACCGGCAGGATATGCCCGTCTTTATGCTTGATTTCCAGTTCATAATCCCGCACCAGGCCCTCTTTATACACTTGCAGGTAACCGGCCTTGGCTTTTTCCGGATCGGTGAAATAATCATAAAACTCCGTTCCGCTCAATTGCTGCCGGGTTAATCCGGTAGCAATTTCCATAGCCTGGTTAGCATCGGTGATTTGGCCCTCGGGACCGATGGTGATCAACGGGTCCAAGCTGGCTTCAATCAGGCTCCGGTTATAGATTCCGGCCTTGAGCATGGCTTGCTCGTAATCCCGCTGGCGGAGGATCTTGCGCAGTTCGTTGGCTACCAGCTGAATCTGTATTATATCGTTTTCATCATAGGGTTCGGCCTTGTTGCCTACCCCGAAAATAATTCTGACCTTATCCTCCTCTATTACCGGGGCGCTTAAAAAGCGCGAAATCGGGGAGTGGCCCGTAGGAAGCCCTTTTTGATGGGGCGAGTTGGGGAAATCGTTGTAAATTATCGGTTTTTTTGCTCGAGCGCAATCCACCCAATTGCCCGCCTGCTCCAGGGGATAATGATTGTCGTAAACCGCCACACAGCCTTCCAACACCTTTTTATTCCAGGCGGTAAGCATGATCTCTTGCTGGTCGTCGGATACCAGGTGCAGGAAGCCGATTTCGCTGCCGGTGATCCGAACGGCCTGCTCTAAGGCGTAGTCGTAAAGCTCCTTATCGCTCAGGTGCGGGGCATTATGGTATAAATCCAGCAGGATTATGGCCTTTTGAAGTTCTTGTTCCTTAAGGGTCTCAGCTTTTAAACGCTCGGTGATGTCGCGGGCGGAAGCGAATACGCCCTGCAACGCCCCTGCTTCATTCCGATAAACCGTGGCGTTGTATAACACGGGGGTGAGTTTGCCGTTCCGGTGCTTGATGGTTAGAGGATAATCCCTAAGCTGTCCTTCGGACAATACTCTCAGGTAACCTTCCCTGGCCTTTTGAGGATCGGTGAAATAATCGGAGAAATCACTTCCGATCAACAGCTCGCGGGTATACCCCGTAGCCTCAACGGTCGCCCGGTTGATATCTGTAATTTTGCCCAGGGGATTAATGGTAACCAGCGGGTTAAGATCTACCTCGATTAAATTCCGGTTGTACCAGTAGAGATCGCACAGTTTTGCTTCCGTCTTTTTTTGTTCGGTAAAATCTTGAAACATCGCGATGAAATGATCCCGCTCCGGGCTGTAAGCCGAAACTTTATAATGTTTATCGAAGGATTTGACACAAGTCTCGAATTTCTCGGGCTTTCCGGTCATGGCCACCCGGGCGTAAGTTTCGAGCACTTCCGGGTTATTTTCCCGCAGGCCGGGAATCAACTCGCTGGCTTTTTTGCCGATGACATTTTTTAAATTAGAGACATTTTCATAAGCCTGGTTGACATCCAGATAAATAAAGTCAACCGGTTGACCGTTTTCATAAATTATTCGGCAGTAGGCCCAGGCTTCCAGCATGTTTTCGAACAATAAACGATATTTTTCTTCGCCGGACTTCGATTGGTAGGCTCCGGTTTCATCCGGGGCCCATGCTTGATCAGCCTGAATTTTTTCTTCGTCCATAAATTCCCCCCACATATCACACACCCAATATCCTTCGACCAGCTTTCAGGCAAGCCGAAACCGGCCTTTCCTTCCCCCCCCATAAGGCAAGAAAAAGCGAATATTCTTTTTCACCATTTGATTAGTTTATTCCTTCCGCAATACGAAGGAATAAATTCAGTCATCCCGAAATCAGTTCCGGAATCCAACGAAAGGCAGAACCATAAATGTTGAAAAACTTAAAAATCATCCTAATCGCGGGTTTATTGCTCATCTCGGCTCTGGCCCCCCTTAAAGCCGACCAGGACATGCAGAACCTGGCCAAGCAGGCCCAGAATCCGGTAGCTCCCATGATCAGCGTGCCCTTCCAGAGCAACTTTTATTTCGGGATGGGCGAAAACAACAAAATGGGCTACCTGATGAACATCCAGCCGGTGGTGCCTTTCAGAGCCAGCAAGAACTGGAATTTAATCACCCGCACCATTCTCCCGGTGGTTTACCTCCCGCCCATGGGCGGACGCAGCAACTACGGCATCCTGGGCCTGGGCGACCTCAACCCCTCATTTTTTTGGTCGCCGGCGACCCCGGGCAAAATCATCTGGGGAGCGGGCCCCACTTTCACCTTCCCCACCGCCACCAATACTGCCTTGGGAGCCGGAAAATTCAGCGCGGGGCCGGCCGCCGTGGCGCTTAAAATGCAAGGTCCCTGGGTTTACGGGGTGTTGATCAACAATCAATGGTCGTTCGCCGGGGACGCCGGACGCGCTCAGGTCAACCAGATGACCCTGCAACCTTTCATCAACTACAACCTGCCCAAGGGCTGGTATATCTGCACTTCCCCGCTGATGACCGCCAACTGGAAAGCCGCCCAATCCAAGGACATCTGGACGGTTCCCCTGGGACTGGGATTCGGACGCACCTTCCTGGCGGGAAAACAAGCCATGAACATGAGCCTGCAGGGGTATTCCAACGTCAGCCGCCCGGAAGGCTCGGAAAAATGGCAGCTACGCTTATCGGTGCAGTTTCTCTTCCCGGAAAAACCCTAGCCCTTGCAATTGATTGCCGGATAAAACCAAAAAGCCCCTGCGAAAGGGCTTTTTATTCTTTAACCAGCCAGCAGAAAAACACCGGCGACCAGGAAAAACCAGAGCAGTACCTCACCGTCCGACAAAGTGCAGGAAAGATAAGCCAAATCCCGGGTCTTTTTCGCCAAACTTAAAAGCCGGATGAAATAAGGAATCACCAGCAGCAGAATCAGGCTATAAGCCGGGAATAATTTGGCATAAACCGCCATCGCCAGGGGCAGAGCGGAGAGCAGGTTGAGCAAGTTCAAGCAAAGCTCCAGCTTCCGGGGAGAAAGCAACGGCAAAAGTTTTCAGCCCCTTTTGGGCGTCTTCCTCGATATCCTTGATGTCGCAGAAACAGCACGAGATAAAAATCCGCAGATAGAAAAAAGGCCCATCCAGAGAAAAGCCGGGAGTACTCCATCCAGTAATAAACCCCGTAAAGCGCCAGCAGCAAAACCACCGGAACCGGAATGAAAAAATTTTTGAAGCCCGGAAAATTTTTCAAAACCACCGTGTATAAGATGCCCAAAGCCAGCATCCCCAGCCCCAGCAGCAGGGTCGAGAGATGGCCCCAGAGCAGAGCCAGCACCAGCAATACTAAAATCACCAATTGGGCTTTAACCAGGGGGTAGTTTTGAGTCAAGCGCTGGATTCTTTTGGCGTTTGCCCCTTGTTCGGAGTCTTTATCCCCCAGCCCCGGGTAGCAGGAACGGGTGCCGCAGTAAACCAGCAGGGCGAAAGTCCAGATCATAGCCACCGCGCTCAAGGCCAGAACATGGCCGCCGTAAACGAATTCTTCCCAGACCAATCGCCAGAATTTTTTCATAACCCCATTTTAGCGCAAACAAGCGCTGCGGGATAAGACCGAAAGCAAAGGGGGGTTGCTAAAAATATTTTTTTTGCTATTATCATATAGTATTTAATCAGTCAGGGAGGTAACTTTTATTCTTCAAACCTATCCTCTCGAACAGGCCCGGGAACAGCTCGGAGAATTCAAGCGCATGATCGATGCCGAGCTGGATAACTACCTGAAAGCCGAAATTCGCAAAGCTCGACGCTATTCTCCCTATACCGAAGAGCTGATGCAGCACATTCGCGACCTGACCCTGCGGGGAGGAAAACGTATCCGCCCGGCCACTCTGGAGAAACTCAGCCGCTATACGGTTCCCCTCGGCATCGCCTTTCAAATCCAGGACGACATCCTGGGGATGTTCGGCCGGGAGGAAATCCTGGGCAAGCCTGCGGTTTCCGACTTACGAGAAGGCAAAAAGACCCTCTTGATCGTGGACGCGCTGGCTAACTCCGACGGGAGGCAAAAAACCGGCCTCCGGGCTCACCTGGGAAATCCCAGGGCGGGAGCTGAGGCTTTAAAGGCCGTTCAGAAAATCCTGGTCGATACCGGGGCCCGGGAGAAATCTCAAGCATTGACCCACCGCCTGGCCGGGCAAGCCGTAGATGCCTTACAACAAATCCGGCTAAAAAAAACCGGCAAAGCATTCCGGCTGAATATTGCCGAATACGTGATCAAAAGAGATTATTAATGAGCGATTTAGTGGTACTGGTAAATTCCAATAACCGCAAAACCGGCTTGCGGGAAAAGATCTCCGCCCACCGGGAAGGGCTTTTACACCGGGCTTTTTCCATATTGATTTTCAATTCCCGGGGGGAATTGCTGCTCCAGAAACGCCACTCCCAAAAATACCATTCGGGGGGATTATGGTCCAACACGGTGTGCGGCCATCCCGGGCCGGGGGAACGATTTTTAGCCGGGGCTCACCGCAGGCTGAAAGAAGAAATGGGTTTTGACTGCAAACTCACAAAACACCGCTATTTCATTTACCGCTCGGCCTTCGAAAACGGATTAACCGAAAACGAGTACGACTGCGTCTTTACCGGGCGCTATGACGGAGAGATCGCTCCCCATCCGGGAGAAATCGAAGCTTGCCAATGGGTAAGCCTGGAATTCCTGCGGGAAGACATGCTAAAACAGCCTCAGCTCTATACTTACTGGAGCCGCAAAATCATCCTGGAAAATCTCCTCTAAAAACTAATCGCGGCCTGATTCCTTGCGGGCCCTAATTTTAGCCCGGGCGGTGGACTCCAGGACTTTCTTGCGCAGTCTCAGCGATTTGGGGGTAACTTCCAGCAGTTCGTCGTCCTCTAAAAAGTCCAGGCATTGTTCCAGCGACATGATCGTCGGAGGAGTGAGTACGATGGCCTCGTCGGAACCCGAAGCCCGCATATTGGTCTGCTTTTTTTCCTTGGTGACGTTGATATTGAGATCCTCGTCCTTGCAGTTCAGCCCCACGATCATCCCCTCGTAAACATCGGTCTGGGGGTGGATGAAAGTTACTCCCCGCGACTGGGCGTTATTGATCCCGTAAGCTACCGCCCGTCCGGGTAGGAAAGAAACCAGCACGCCTTTTCTCAGCTTGGGGATTTCCGAGGCGTAAGAAGCGTATTTCAAGAACAAGGTATGCATTACCATGTTGCCCCGGGTGGCGTTGAGCAGGGCGTTCCTCAGCCCCAGGGTGCCGCGGGTGGGGATTTTGAAGATCAGCCGGGTGCTGGAGTCGGAATTCTGATCCTGAATGTGGAGCACTCCTTTGCGGCAGCTCACTTCCCGTACGGCGGCGTTAACATATTCATCCTGCACATCGATGATCAATTCCTCAATGGGTTCGCATAAAACCCCGTTAATTACCTTGGTGATGACCTTGGGCTTGCCGACTTCCAATTCAAAACCTTCCCGGCGCAGGGTTTCGATAAATACCGCCAGGTGAAGCTCTCCCCGGCCCTTTAACACATAAGTTGCGTCCGGGGCGAACTCCATGCGCATCGAGATATTGGTTTCCAGTTCTTTTTGGATCCGGTCCAGCAACTGGCGGGCGGTGACATAAGTTCCTTCCCGTCCGGCGAAGGGGGAGGTGTTGGCGTAAACCGAAATGCTTAAAGTCGGCTCTTCCACGTCAATGGTGGGGAGGGGTTCGGGGGCGTCGGGATGGGTAAGGGTGCTGCCGATGGTGACTTTATCCAAACCGGCCAGGCTGATGATGTCGCCCGAAAAGGCCTCGGTAACTTCCAGGCGTTTCATCCCGGCGTTCTGAAAAATTTTCTCGATTTTTTTAGTTTCTACCACGCTTCCCTCGTTGAGCAGGGAAATCCGGTCGCCCGGCTTGATGGAGCCGCGCTTGATCTTGCCCACGGCGCATTTGCCCAGGTAGTTGTCGTAAAAAAGCGAGGAAATCAGCATCTGGAACGGCCCCTCGTCGTTCTTCACCGGGGCGGGAATGAATTCGATGATCCCGTCCAGGATGGGGAAAAGGTTGGCGGCCTGAGAGTATTTCTTGGGCATCTCTTTCCAGCCTTTGCCGTCGCGGGCCACCGCGTAATAGATGGGAAAATCGAGCTGGCTCTGGTCGGTAGCCAGATCCAGGAATAAATCGTAAATCCGGTTGATGGTATGCTTGATATCGGCTGCGGCTTTATCGATCTTGTTGATCACCACCATGATGGTCAGGCCCAGCTCCAGGGCTTTTTTCAGCACGAACTTAGTTTGGGGCATAGGGCCTTCCTGGGCGTCGATGACCAGCACCGCGCCTTCGGCCATGTTGAGGGTTCTTTCCACTTCCCCGCCGAAATCGGCATGTCCCGGAGTATCGATGATGTTGATTTTTACATCCTTGTAATTGATCGAGGTATTCTTGGCTAAGATGGTGATGCCCCGCTCGCGTTCCTGATCGTTGGAATCCATCAGCAAATCTTCCTGCATGTAGGACTCATTGTCCCGGAAGGTTTTGGTTTGTTTCAGAAAGCCGTCCACCAGGGTGGTTTTTCCGTGGTCTACGTGTGCGATAATTGCGATGTTGCGAATTTCCATTTTTATTTTCTATCCTTAGTAAATTTGCCTGCTTAAAAGTCGGCTGGGAAAAAATTGCCCGGTTTTGTAAATCCGAGCGATATTGCTTAGTATTAAACTACTTTTTGGGCTCCGGGTCAACCTTGAGCGCGTAAGCAATAAGCCGCAGGTCGATCCCTCCGGAATTTAACCACCTCACCAGTGATCCTGCACCCTGCCCAATTCCGGGGTGTAGAGGGGAATATCCTGCTGGTAGCCGGGATGAGGAATCCCAACCCCGGTTTCGCTGTAACAAAACAAAAGATACTTGGCGCCGGCGGGCACCACTCCAGGGCCGTGGCGATATTCCGGATATTCGACTTGCATGCGTTATATTGAGTTCGGTTCCTGGCTCCACTCATTTTCGGAATGATAATCGAAGCCAGGATGGCGATGATCGCCACCACGATGGTCACTTCCACCATGGTAAAGCCGTTCTTCCTTTTCACCCTTAGCCCCCATTTATTACTATTCAAACCGCTTAGCGCTCCACCACACCCCGAGCCGAATCGTAACGGGGGTAGTTGTTGGGAATCCCCAGAGGGGTATGAAATCCCCAAGGGGCGTAAACCTGCACCCGGGTATAAGGCTCCGAGCTATACCACCAATAGGCGTAGTCGTTGGGGTTGATCACCGGGCACTTGGTGATCTTGGTTAAGTAACCTCCAGTGTATAAAATACAGGAGGTATTGATTTTCACTCCTCCGGAAGCGGGAGGATAGCAACTCTGATTATCGTTGGAATACATCTCCAAAGCCACCCCGATCAGCCTTAAATTACTTTCACAGGCCGCCAGGTTGGCCCGATCCCTGGCGCCGCCCATCCTGGGGATGATGATGGAAGCCAGGACGGCGATGATCGCCACCACGATAATGATTTCCACCATAGTAAAGCCGTATTTTTTTTTCAATTTTACACCCCCATACATTTATATTTTACCATAAGAAAATGTTTTTAGCTAACCTCCCCCGGGGTTACCGCCCGTAATTGGCCTTTTAAGAGGAATCCGAGGAGTAAAAAAAGAAATTTCCTTTATGTATACCCCCTCCCCGCAAACCGCAAACCCCGAAACCACCGCGCAGCTTCAACTGACCAAGCTGAAGCGATTGATCGCTTACGCTAAAAAGCATTCCCCTTTCTACCGGGAAAAGCTGCGGAAAATTTCCCCGAATGATTTAACAACTCTCAACGATCTAAAGCTGCTCCCCTTCACCAGCCGGGCCGACCTGGAAACCCGCAACCGGGACTTCTTTTGCGTTCCGGAGGAGCAAATTTCCGACTACTGCCGCACTTCGGGCACCACCGGCAGGCCGCTCTATATCGGGATGACCCGTTCCGACCTGGATAATGCCGCCCGGATGTGCGCCGAATTGATGCCTTTCCTGGATCTGGGCCCCAAGCCCAGCTTCGCCCTGCTCCTCCCCTTAGACGAGCTGATCAACCCCTCGACCTGCCTGGAAAGAACTTTCCGGGAGGTGTTGAAAATGCCGGTGTACCGGATCGGGGCAGGCTATCACCCGCGCATCATCGAGTATTTAACCGATTTAAAACCCACAGTCGCCCTCGCCACCCCTTACCTGCTTTACACCTTAAGCCGAAAATATCCCCAAGCCGGAGCTTCTCTCAAAACAGCCATCCTCCTGGGCCAGCCGGTCAACGGCCCCAACTGGGAAAAGCTGGAAATAAAAAAGCGCATCGAGGAAAACTGGGGGCTGGAAGTTTATTCCGCTTACGGCTCCACCGAAGTCTTCTCGGGATTTTTCGAATGCCGGGCCCATCGGGGTCACCATATCCAATGGCACGACCTGATCGTGGAAATCGTAAACCCTCAAACCGGCGAGCCCCTGCCTGGGGGAGAAGTCGGGGAAGTAGCGGTTACCACCCTGTACCGCCGGGGGCTGCCCTTAATCCGCTACCTGACCCGGGACTTGAGCCGGCTCGAAACCGGGCCCTGTCCCTGCGGGGCCAACTCTCCGCGAGTAATGGCGGTATTGGGCCGCAAGGATCATTTTATGAAAATCAAGGGCACCGGACTTTTCCCCCAGCAGATTGAAAACGCCCTCTTGAGAAATGATCTGGTCCATGACTTCCTGATCCAGGTTTACCGGGATGGGGAACAACAAGATTTAATCAAGTTGCTGGTTTCCTCAAAAGCCTCAATAGAAACCCTGCAGAAATATATCAAGCGGGAACTGCTATTTACCCCCAGGGTGGAGATCCTCGATTCCGCAGCAATCCTCCAACTGCAAACCGCCGGGAGCCAAAAACCCAGAAGGTTTCAAGATTTGCGGGAAAGGAGAACCGCATGACCGTAAGCGTGATCATCGCGGCTCACCAGGAAGGAGAAAACCTGGGGAAAGTCCTGGCCGGGGTCAAACAGGCCCTGCCCGACCTGGAGCAGCTCCTGGTGGTGGACGACGGTTCCACCGACGCCACGGCTCAAGTGGCCTCGGAGATGGGGGCGCAAGTTATCCGCCACCCGCAAAAGATGGGCAAGGGCGCCGCCATTCGCACGGGCTTAAAAACCGCAACCTGCGACTTAATCGTCTTTCTCGACGCAGACGGGCAGGATCCACCGGAAGAACTGCCCCGCTTAATCATCCCTTTGCTGGAAAACCGGGCCGACCTGGTCAACGGCTCCAAATTCATGGGGGAATGCCGGGCGGGGGCGATTTCCGGCTTAAACCGCCTGGGCAACCTGTTTATGAGCGGCTTGATCAACCTGCTGTTCCGAGCCGACATCACCGACTCACAATCCGGCTTCCGGGCTTTTCGCCGGGATAAGATCAAAGATTTTAAATTGCAGGCCACCGAATACGAAATCGAAACCGAAATGCTGATTCAGGCCCTGAAAAACCGCCTGCGGGTGCTGGAAATTCCGGTAGTGCGGGATAAGCGCTGGAGCGGCAAAACCGGCTTCAACCGGATCCGCAACGGCTGCCGGATCTTATACTGGATCATCAAGGAAAAATTCACCCCCTAGGAGGATATTTGCCCTTTATTTCCCTGTTAAAAGCCCTGCTCTCCCGAAAAAACCCGGTTTACGCTCATTACGGGATCACCCACCGCTGCAACTTACAGTGCAAGATGTGCTTTCTCTGGCAGAAACCGGGGCCGGAAATCCCCTTAGAGCAAATCCGGGTACTGGCCCTAAACCTGGGTAAACTGGGCTTGCACGCGATTAGTCTGGGAGGCGGGGAACCGGCTTTGCGGGAAGACCTGCCGGAAATTTTCTTGGCTTTCCAGAAGCAAAAAATCAACGTGCGGATCCTCACCAACGGGGTACTCGAGAGCCAACAACCTTGGGAGCGAATGTTCCACTCGGGGCTTAGAGATGTATCGGTGTCTCTGGACTCCCCCAACCCCCAAACGGTGGACGAGATCTGCCGCCGGGAGGGGGCTTTCTCCCGGGTGATGGAGAGTCTGGAGTTCTTTGGCTATAATCTAAAGAGAAACCGGGGGCTGGGGCTGATCAACACGGTGGTTTCCCGGCTCAACTACCGGCAACTGCCGGAGCTGGCGCGGCTGGCCGGAAAGTCCGGCTTTTATCTTTCGCTGGTACCCCTGGAAATCCAGGAGTTCGGGGGGGAAACCCTGGGCTGCCGGGATAAAATGGCGGAAATGCTGTTCACCCCCGAGGAAACCAAAGAACTGGGGGATGTTTACCGGGAACTCCTGGCCATCAAAGCCCAAGGCGGAAAAATCTTCAACAGCGCGGCTTTCCTACAGCTCTGCCGGAAAAACGCGGGTGCGAAAAACCGCCCCTTTTGGCCCTGTCTGGCGGGCAGGCTGTATTTTTCCTTAGACCCCCAGGGCAATTTTTCCATCTGCCACCGCTATAAAGGTTATCAGGTCGAGCCCCAAACCATCCCGGCTTACGCGCCCGAATTTCCCGCTTTGTTTAAAAATTCTGAATATTATAAAATCGCCTCGGAAACCGCCGAAGGCTGCCCGGGCTGCCTTCGCCCCTGCTGGGCCGAAGTTTCCCTGGCCTTCAGCCATCCCCAAGCTTTTTTGGAAAGAGTCTTTGGGGCATTGAGGTAATATACCGGATGGAAAAGTCAACTAAAAACCGCTTTGACTGGGGGGAATTTTTCCTCCTGCTCCTGATCACCGGGATATTTACCCTGGTCAACTACCTCATGGTTACCCGCTTCAATTATTTCCCCCGGGCCGAAGCCTCCGATCATCTCATCCGAAGCCTCCAATCTTTTGAGTACTTGAAGACGGGCCACTTATCCCAATTTTTCTGGGGAGATGAATTTTACCCTCCCCTGCTTTACCAGACCACCTCATTATTTTTCCTGCTCTTTCCTCCGGGAATCGCCAGCGCCACCTTGAGCCAGTCGCTTTACTGGGGGATCTTGATTTTTTCCCTCTACGGGATCGGGAAGCTGGTATTTTCCCGCGCCGCCGGTCTGCTGGCGGTTTTCTTCTTTTTAACCGCTCCTCTCACCCTGATTTGGTCTTACCAGTATATGCTGGATATTCCGGCCGCCTCCATGTTTGCCTTATGCTTTTATTTCCTGCTCAAATCCGATGATTTCACCTCTCCGCTATATTCCCGGCTCTTCGGTTTGGGGCTGGGTTTGGGAATGCTCTTGAAATGGTGGGTGGGCTACCTGCTTTTAGGGGTGATCCTGTATTATTTTATCCGCATCTACCTGCAATATGTGAAAAACTTTTTCTGGCGAGTTTCCGGGCTGCTGCTTACTTCGGGACTGCTTTACGCTTATTACCTGGGAGCCGCCAATTTCCCCAATAACCCCCTGCCCGGCAATCCCGCCTTTTTCTGGGAATTTTTTGAGATTTGCGTTCTGGGGGCTCTGGCGGTTTGGGGCTTGCTGGCGGGATTTTTCACTATCGCCCGGCGTTTTGCCGCGGTTAACCCCCAAAACCGGAAATCCCAGATCAACTTTTTGGCCGCCCTGGCCATCGCCCTGTTAACCTGCGGCTGGCTGTATTTCAACCCCAACTTCGCCCTCTTGAACGGAAAACTTTTTGACCTGGCGGCTTTCAACTCCGCTATCCCCTGGCCGGGGACGGGCTACTATTCAGAAAAGCTGCTGACCTGCGTTTTAAGGCTGGGTTACTTTCCGTTCCTCATCATCGGCCTGGGCTGTTTTTTTACCCAGGATAAATTTACCCCCCGGGAAAAAATTCTCTTGTTGGCCTTCCTATCCGCCACTCTGCTGCTGGTGCTGGTAACCAACAAGGATCCCCGCTACCTGACCCCCTGGCTGATTTTAGCCGCTCCGTTGGCGGTTTACCGGATTGCTCGTTTAACCAAATTCCGGTTTCTGGTTTTAAGCGCATTACTGTTGGTCGGAGGGCTGTATTTATCGGCTGAATGGCTGGTTCCATCCTCAATTTACCGCAAAAATTTGGCTTTGAATTTCCTCGCCTACGGCAGCCCTTCCCTCTTAAGCCGAACCGAAACAAAACTTACCCCGCAATTTTTCCGGTCCTTTTTCGCCCCCCTGCCCAAAAAAGGCGAGAAAGTGCTGTTTTTCAGCTGTCAGGAATATCCGCCGGTAGATATTTTCCGCTGCTATCCCCTGCTTTACCGGCAAAACTTCAGCATTGTCAAACAAGGAAGCAGCGGGGGGTTGAATAATTTCCACTATCTGGTGTACGCCCGAAAACGCTCCGAATCGCTCGACAAGCTGTTGGAAAGAATTAAACTCAACCCGGTTTTTTTCGATGCCGACTGTTATAATTACCAAACCCTCTCCAGCTACTTTCCCCCCGGCACCGATTACGAATTGCGGCTGGCCGAAATCCGCCGGAACCCGCGGATTCCCGACCGCGGCAAACTGCTGAAATTTCTGCTCTCACCCCTTAAAGGCCGAACCGGGAAGATTTACCTGCTCGACCCCGAAAAAAAACTGGGCTGGACGGCTCCCCTTTTAAGCGGGTTTAATTTCCAGCCGGGCCCCTACCCGGAACTTAAGCAGTACCAATACCTGATTGTATTGCTGGAGATGAAGGATAAGGCGGATCGGATTTACCAGTTGCTGAAACAAGACGGCCGCTTCCCGGAATACGACAACTTTACCTACTTGATTTTAAACTCGACTTTTCTAGCCCGAGAGAACCGCCTGCTCTGTCTGGCCCGCATCAACGCCAGGGCCCGGCAAAGCAACCACATCTTTTCCCGCGTCAAGGAAAGCCGGGCTAAAATTTTATTGCTGGCCGCCCGAGAAAAAGAGCTGGATTTCCTGCTGCCGTTGTTAAAACAAAATTACCTGGATTACCGGGAATATGCTAAGCTGCAGGAATACCAATACCTGGTTTACCTGGCCTCTCCCTGGGAAAAGAGCCCGAAATTATACCGCAGGCTCAAGCTGGACGACCGCTTTGCCGATGCCGATAAGTTCGATTACCGGGTAGTAATGGTGAAAAAAGTCAATGAATACAGCGAATTAAGACTCTGCCGGATCGTAAAAAAGTCCAAGTAGAATTCTAGCTCAACAGCCCCTGGATGATCAGGTCGGTGCCTTCTTCTTCAGTCAGCCCTCTGGACATCAAGGTTTCCAGCTGTTTGGAGTCCACGCTCCCGATGGCGGCTTCGTGAGTCACCTGGGCCTTGGGGTGGCGAACTTCCACCATAGGGATGGCGATGGCTACTCCCTGATCCTGGATAATCTCCTTGCAGTCCACGTGACCCCTGGCGTAAGCCGCCTCGGCCACTAATTTATTGTGCACTTCGGCGCGGGTGCGGCCTCTTAAAGCCACCCGGGAAGTCAATACCCCGCGGGAGCCCTCTCCCACCAGGTAGCCGGTTTCCCGGATGATGATCCGGTCGTCTGCGGTTCCGTTGATGCGGGCGGTCATTTCCATCACGCTCTGCTCCCGGCAGGTGGTTTCGTAATCGATTTCGATCAGGCCTACCCGGCCTTGCAGCAGTTCAAACTCGGTCTTGAAGCGGGCGGATTTTTCCAGCATCACCCGGGCTCGTGGGTAAACCTTGACCCCGCCTTTATCCCCGTGAATGTGTTTTTCCAGATAAGTATATTTTGCGCCTTCCTCCAGGTGAATTACCGCGTCCATAATATGCTTGACATCCACCGCATTGGGGAAAGTGCAATGAGCCAAAACGGAAATCTCGGCGTTTTTCTCTACCCGAATATCCAGGATAATCCTCTGGATTCCGTTTTCCGGCAGCATCCCGAAGCACAGGTGAACCTGCTTTTCGAAGACTGCTCCCTCTTTCACCACCATTACCGCGCTAATCCCGTCTTCCAGCTCCTTGACCTCGACTTCCAGGCCGGGCAGCAAGTGGGAGCTAAGCACCTTATTGTGATGAATCACTAGATGAGCCACGTTGGGATCGTTCAACTGATGGGGATCGGTTCCGGTGGTTTTATATAATTCTGCGGCTTCGACTTTAAGCGGAATCATAGCGCTACCTCCTTTACGGGATAAGGATCGGGCGGCTGGTTGGGGTGGTCGCAAGGCAGGCAGCTCTCCTCGAAATAACGGCAGATTTTTTCCACTTCTCCCTTGTCCACCACCTTGCCGTTGCAAAGCAAAAAGGCGTGCTCGGCCTGACGCATCACGGCCAGGCTGTGGGTGATCAGCACCACGGTGGCCCCGGCCTGTTTCAATTGCTTGATAATCTCAAAAATCTTCTGCAGGGACTCCAGGTCTATCCCCGAATCTACTTCGTCCAGCAGCACCAACTGGGGTTCCATCACTATGATCGAGGCCAGCTCGATCTTCTTGCGCTCTCCCCCGCTCAGGGTCTTATCCACCGCGCGGGACAGGTATTCCTGAGGCTCAAGCCCCACCCGGCGCAGGACTTTTTCCAGGTTGGCTTCTGACGAATCCTTAGCCCCGGCCTTGAGAAAATCTTCCACGCTCAACCCCTCGTAGCGGGCGGGTTCCTGCCAGGAAAGGGTGATGCCCAATTTAGCCCGTTCGGAGATTTCCAGCCGGTTGATCACCTGATCTTTAAAAATAATTTCTCCCCCAATTTGGCGGTATCCCTCCAGCCCCATCAAGGCGTAAGCCAGGGTGGATTTTCCCGCCCCGTTGGGCCCCACCACGGCGTGGATGTGGCCCGGCCACAGTTCCAGGCTGATCCCGTTGAGAATTTTTTTGCCCCCTAATTCCAGGGACAAATCTTTTAAGACTAAAAAACTCATAACTTCTCCCCTCGAAAACTTCTAAAAAGAAAACCGCCCATCGGTAGTTAAACCGGTAGGCGAGAATGATTCAAACCAGATTAATTTATTTTCAGGCCTGGGGATTGACTTCCCCCTCCTGGTTCTGCTGAGCCTGGGCTGCTTCGGCTTCCGGTTCGGCTTCTTCAACCTCGGCAGTCTTCTTGGCGGCGGCTTGGGGAATTTCCAAGCCTGCCAGTTCAAGCCCCTCTCCGGTTATACCGGTGCCGCCTCCGAAACCTTGAAAGACATCGGTGCCGGTAATCAGATTTTGAATGGTTTCGGCATTATAGGCGACCTCTTGGGTCCCGTTCTGGAAAGTTGCGCCGCCCGAAATCAAGGTCTTGAGAGTGTCAACATCCATAATGGCTTCCGTGCCGTCCCCGGTGGTATATTTGATTTTCTGGTCGGCCACGAAAGCCTGAACCGCCTGGTTGTAATTATTGATTTCCTGGTATTCGGGACTGGCGGTCTCTTCGGCTTTTTGCTGGTCGAGCAAATTATCGTAACCCTGCCATTTTTCTTCCACCACGCTGGAGAGCATCTTGGTGCCCTCGGGAATTTTTACTTCTTTGGGAGCTGCCACGGCTTCCTGGGCTGGAACCGCCTCGCCCTCGACGGCCGGGGCCGCTTCTCCTTCAACTGCGGTTTCGGCGGCTTGAGCGGCCGGGGTAGTCTGGGCTGCGGTAGTCGTGGAGGATTTGGGCAGCAGGCTTACATCGGCGGGCAGAAAGTCAGTATTCAGCAGCAGCATCTCCTTGGTCTGGGTTCTGGTCAACTCTTCCTGCTGGGTTTGAATTTCGGTATAAACCGCCTGATAAGTATTGGCTACCTCGGCATCCAACGGGTTGGCGTTATAAGCTTTTTGAGCCGCGGAAAGTTTATCCTGGGAAGTTTGCAGAAAAGTCTGGGTTTCCTGGTTCTGCTTGCTGCTGAGATCCTTTTTCTGCTGGCTTTCCCAATCCAGCCGCAACTGTTTCTGGTTGGCGCTTTCACAGCCTTCGTACAATTTGACCTTCCCTTGGTCATCCTTGGCCGGGCTGCCGTTGGCGTCAAATTCGTAATGGTAGCTGGTAAAAACCATTTCTTTCTTGATGTTAATTTGATCCTGCACGTCGCTTAGATAATCTTGCTGTTTGGTGGCGTAGTTGGTTTCCATATCTTGGAGTTTCTGATAAACCGAGGAATCGGGAGTTGTAGGCAGGCCGGAAGAGTCGAGGCCCTGTCCGGAAATAATACTGTCGGCGGTAATCGCCCCGCCGTAGAGGTTGTCGAAACTGCTGTCCATCCCCTGCACCATAGTCCATAAAGCATTAGGATCGGTGCCGGTGATACTGTTGGTTATTGAGGTAAGATCGGTCAAACTGCTTAAATTGTTGGTATCCAAGCCGCCGGTATTGATCCCGGAAGCCTTGATCAAAGACATAAAACTTGAGAGATCCATTTGGCTATCCCCCTTTACATTCTATTTATATATATTATATCACGCTGAAAAAATAAAAGTAAATGGCCGTTTCGGGCCGGGGGAGCGAAACTCCCCAAAAATCCCGGCATAAAATAGGAAAAAATTTGTCAGCTCCGGGGCTTTTTGTTATAATACGGGAAGTTTTACGGCCAAAAAACGGAGGTAGGGAAATGCAATATTCGCTAGGCATAGACATCGGCTCGGTAAGTGTCAAGGCAGCTCTGCTGGACGAACAAGGCAGGCTCGCCGAACAGGTTTACCAAAGGCACATGGGCAGGCCTCTGGAAATCGCCTGCCAGATATTGAAAGATTTAATCGCCCAATACCAGCCCACCATCGCCTTCACCGGCAACGGGGGAAGGCTGGCCGCCGAGATCTTGCACCTGCCTTACCAGAACGAAATCGCCGCCCAGGTGAAAGCGGCCCAGAAAGCCTACCCCGAGGCCCGCAGTTTAATTGAAATCGGGGGGGAAGACTCCCGGCTGATCATCCTGGAAGAAAAAGCCGGCAGCACTTATTTGAAAGATTTCGCCATGAACTCGATCTGCGCGGCGGGTACCGGCTCTTTTCTCGACCAGCAGGCCAGCCGCTTGGGCGTGGAAATCGAGGATTTCGGGGGACAGGCCCTTAAATCCCAAACCCCGCCCCGCATCGCCGGACGCTGCAGCGTTTTTGCCAAGACAGACATGATCCATCTCCAGCAAAAAGCCACCCCGGTTTTCGACATCCTGGCGGGGCTGTGCTTCGCCATGGCCCGCAACTTCGTCTCGGTAATCTGCCGGGGTAAGGAAATCGCCCTCCCGGTGTATTTTGCCGGAGGAGTAGCCGAAAACCAGGGCATGGTGCGGGCTTTTCGGGAGATCTTGAATCTATCCGAAGAGCAATTGATCGTGCCCCCCGAACACAAAATTTCGGGAGCCTTGGGAGCGGCCTGGTTCGTCCACGAATTAAAAGAAAAACCCCTCCTGCCCGAACTTGCCAAACTGGAAGAATACCTCAGCCGTCCACCCCAAGACACCCACCGGCTGAAACCCCTGGAACTGAAAAGCCAGGTGCAGGGCTACCCCTTTACCGCTCAAGAATTCACCGGCAAGATCCCCTGCTACCTGGGGGTGGACATCGGCTCCATCAGCACCAATCTGGTGGTAATGGATGAGGCCCGGCAGGTGCTGGGCAAGTGCTACCTGATGACCGCGGGCAAACCCCTCGAAGCGGTGCGCGCCGGGATGCAGGAGTTAAGCGAAAAACTCGCCGACAAAATCGAAATCAAGGGAGTCTGCACCACCGGTTCCGGCCGCTATCTGGTGGGAGACTACCTGGGCGCCGACCTGATCAAGAACGAAATCACCGCCCAGGCCCGGGCCGCCATGGAAATCGACCCCCAGGTGGACACCATCCTGGAAATCGGGGGGCAGGATTCCAAATACATCTGCGTGGATAACGGGATGATCGCCGACTTTGAAATGAACAAGGTCTGCGCGGCGGGCACCGGCTCCTTCCTGGAGGAGCAGGCCGAAAAACTGGGCATTGACATCAAGGGTGAATTCTCCGACCTGGCCCTGGCCTCCGAGCGGCCCTGCCCCCTGGGGGAAAGGTGCACGGTATTCATGGAGTCTTCCCTGGTAGCCCAGAAACTAAAAGGCCACAAAAAAGAAGACCTCACCGCGGGACTGGCTTATTCCATCGCGGAAAACTACCTCAACCGGGTGGTAGCCAACAAGAAAATCGGGAAACGGATTTTCTTCCAGGGCGGGGTGGCCTTCAACAAGTCGGTCATGTCGGCTTTCGAGCAGATTTTGAAAAAAACCATCACCGTGCCCGAGCACCACGAAGTCACCGGGGCTATCGGCTGCGCCTTGATGGCCCGGGAATACGTAAAAAATCACGATATCAAAATCAGCCGCTTCAAGGGCTGGGATCTTTCCAAGCGCGCTTACCGGCTTTCTTCCTTTGAATGCAAGGCCTGCGCCAACGCCTGCGAAGTCAACAAGGTGGAAATCGACGGCGAATCCCCCTTGTTTTACGGCGGCAGATGCGAGAAATACGAGCTGAGAAGAAGAGTGGTGGACGAAAAAATCCCCGACCTCTTCGCCGAGCGGGAAAACCTGCTGCTCGAGCTTTACAAGGAACCCCTCCCCGAAGAAGTCCAGATCGGGATTCCCCGGGTGATGTACTTCTGGGAAAACCTGCCCTTTTGGCTGAAATTCTTTGCCGAGTTGGGCCTCAAAGTAAAGCTCTCCCCTCCCAACCACGCGCAAATCGTCAAGCGGGGCTTGGAACTGACTTTATCGGAAAGCTGCTTCCCCATCAAATCGGCCCACGGGGCGGTGGAGGATTTGATCAACCAGGGCATCAAGAATATTTTCATCCCCTGCGTGGTGCAGCTGATTCCCACCCATTCGGGCTTCAGCGAGAGCGTAAGCTGCCCCTACGCCCAGGCCCTGCCCTACATCATCAACAGCGCCTTAGCCCCCGACAAGCGGGGAGTCAAAGTCCTGGCCCCCATCGTGGACTTCCGCAGCGGGGAAAAGGACATGGTAAAGGAACTGGCTAAGGTCTTGAAACCTTTCGGGGTCAAGCCCGACCGGGTTAAAAAGGCGGTCTCGGCGGGGACCGCGGCCCAAAATGAATTCGCCGAAAAGCTCAAAGCCCGGGGCCGGGAAATTCTCGACAATTTACAGGAAAAAGCCCTGGTCATCGTCAGCCGGGCCTATAACGGCTGCGACTCGGGGCTGAACCTCAACCTCCCCCGCAAGATCCGGGAGCTGGGTGTGCTACCCATCCCCCTCGACATGCTGGATACCGAGCAAGTCCCCCTCTGGGAAGAGTTCGCCGACCTGACCTGGAAAAACGGCCAGCGGATCCTCTCTTCGGCCGAACTGATCCGCAACAACCCCAAGCTGGAAGCGGTGTACATCACCAACTTCAGCTGCGGGCCGGACTCCTTCCTGCTGGGCTTTTTCCAACGGATGATGGGAGAAAAAACCTTCCTCCAGCTGGAAATCGACGAGCATTCCTCCGATGTGGGAGTAATCACCCGCCTAGAAGCCTTCCTGGACAGCAAGGAAAAACTGGTGGACGCCATTTCCGACCGGGTGAAATTAAGACGCAAAACCGTGGACGTCAAGGAAAAACGCACCATTTACTTTCCCCACATGTGCGACCACGCCCACCTGCTGGCGGCGGCTTTCCGCTGCAGCGGCCTGCCCGCTGAAGTGCTGCCCCCTTCCGACCAGGAAAGCCTCAAGCTGGGCAAGCTCTATACCTCGGGCAAAGAGTGTTTCCCCTGCCTGGTGACTACCGGGGATATGCTGAAATTCACCCGAAAACCCGGTTTCGACCCCGACAAATCGGCTTTCTTCATGCCCTCGGCGGGCGGAGGCTGCCGTTTCGGCTACTACAATATCCTGCACCGCTTCGTGTTAAACGAGCAGGGGCTGGACGAAGTGCCGATTTTCGCCCCCAACCAGAACGAAGATTTTTACCAGACCCTGGCAAGCATGGGCGACGACTTGATTCGCCGCTCCTGGCAGGGCGCGGTTTCGGCCGACATTTTAAGCAAAGCTTTGTTCCAGACCCGGCCCTACGAACTGAAAAAAGGCGAAACCGACCGGGTATACAAAGCCGGTCTGGATAAGCTGGTCAAAGCCCTGGAATCGGGCGCGGATATGGCCCCGGTGATGAAAGAGATCCGGGCCGAATTCCAGAGCATCCCGGCCGACCGCACCCGCCCCAAGCCGCGGGTAGGGATTATCGGGGAAATTTTCGTGCGCCTGCATACCTTTAGCAACCAGCAACTGATCGAAAAAATCGAAGAACTGGGGGGAGAAGTCTGGATGGCTCCCTTCACCGAATGGATTTTCTACATCAACCTGCTGCAAAGAATCGACACCAAGAAAAACCTCAAGCTGAAAGATTATTTTTACAATTGCATGGTGGACCGGGAAATGCACAAGGAAGAGGAAAAGCTCCTAAAACCCTGGGAGGGGTACCTGAAAAACCTCCACGAAGTCAAGGTGGACAAGTGCCTGGAATATGCCGAAGCTTATCTGGATCCGGCTTTTAGAGGCGAATCCATCCTCTCCATCGGCAAGGCCATCGATTTCTACCACCAGGGGCTTTCCGGGGTGATCAACGTGATGCCCTTCACCTGCATGCCGGGCACCATTTCCTCGGGCATCCTGAAACGTTTCCAGCAGGAACATCAAGGCATCCCCTGCCTCAACCTGGCTTTCGACGGCCAGCTGGACGGCAGCCTGATGCTGAGGCTGGAAGCCTTTGTCTATCAATGCCGGGAATACCGGGAAAGGAATTTCACCGGGGTTGGCAAATAAGTACATTATGAAAAAATCATTGATTATTATCGGCGCGGTTTTGTTGGTACTGCTTCTGGGACTTAACTGGCTCAAGCTGGCGAGCCTTTCCTCCAAAGAGGATTTCCGGCCTCCCACGGGCCGACAACTGGGCAAGGTTTTCTTCATCGAAGCAGGTTTAAAGCTGCCCCAGGGAACCGAAAAAATCCTGGTGGGAGAACGCAGCTTCCAGGGCCGAAAATTGAAATTCTACCGGGTCAACAATCTGGTGATGACGGTAAAGTTAAGCAAAGAGGAAAGCTACAAAATTTCCCCGGTGCTGCTGGAGAACAATTATTTCGGAGCCAGGTTAAAAGCTAAAAAGCCCGCTTCCCAATACCCGAAAATCCCCTCCATCCAACTGGAACTCCCCAATTGCCGCACGGTGGTCTTCAAGGATACCTTGACGGGCGACGGCAGGATCGACCTGGGGCTGATCAAAATCATCAACCTTCAGCAGCAGCTGCTTAAAGGGATTGACTTGAAGAAACTGCCTCGGGGCGAAAAACCCGCCCCCGGCTTCGACGCCAAGAACGGCATGGAAAAACCTACTCCCGCCAAAGGAACAGGCCGGTAGCCGGATCCTTTTCCCGCACCAGCGGTTCACCTGCAATTTCCTGAAGGAAAAACTCGCCCGCGAAGACCCGGCTGCCTTCCATCAAGTGGCCCCCGCAGAGAATTCCTTTGACATCGGCCAGGGTTACGTGCAAGTGGAGGAAAATCTCGGAATTTTTCAACGAAATATTGCCCTGGCAGTTCAGCATTTCCAGGAATTCGTCTTTTTCGGTGGTCTGGTAGCGGTCTTCCTCGATGCGGTAATAGCCGAAAATCGCTTTGCTTAAGGCCCCGATACCCCACAAAAAACCTTTTTCGATCCGGTTTTCCGCGCAGAATTTCTGCAGGCTCAACACCGGGTCGCTGTCTTTTTCCAGGGAAAGGACAAAACTCCGGGCGGCTTTAAATTCTCTGTGCATATTTCACCTCTAAGTTAAAAGTTCCGCGGGGGATTCGGGGATATTTTCCCAATCCAGGCTGCTTGGGGCTAAGTGCTTTTCCCCGTATGGCGAATAAATTTTCTCCCGCAAAAACAGCTCCACCACCTGGGAATCGAGTTCCTGCTTTTTAGCCGCCTGGGCCAGGATCTTCAAGGCGGTGGAGAGGGGCATGGGCTTCTTATAAGGCCGGTCGGGAGCGGTGAGGGCTTCAAAGACGTCGGCTACCGCGATAAGCCGGGCCTGGAGGGGGATCTCATCCCCCTTTAAACCCCGGGGGTAGCCCTGCCCGTTAAGTTTCTCGTGATGGCTGGAAGCATAGAACGGCACATTTTTTAAATCCCGCGGGAAAGGCAGCCGGGAGAGCAATTTAAAAGTCAGCGCGGCGTGGTTCTGGACGGCGGCTTTTTCTTCCGGGTTGAGGTTGCCTTCCCCTACGCTGAGGTTTTGCAGCTCCGAGGGGTTAAGCAGGGGAATAATTTGATGATCGATCTTCACTGCCTGTTTCCCCAAGAACTGTAACCGCTCCAGATCTTCGGGCTTTAAGTGGGACTTGCTCTGGTTGACCCGCTCCAGGAATTCCAGGTCGGCTTCCAGTTCCTGAAGCGAGCCCGGGGAAGCTTGGATTTTAGGCCTTTGCGCTTCCTCGAACCACTTGAAGCGGGTGGAAACCACCTCGAAACGGTCGTAAAACCCCTGCAACCGGGTGGATTTATCCAGGATATATTCGGGAATGGAAATCTTGCCGATGTCGTGCATCCAGGCGGAATAGCGCAGTTCCTTGAGTTCTTCGGGACTAAAAGTGAAATCCTTCCAGGGGCCGTAGTCGGCCCGGTTGAGGGCTTCGGCCAGCATCAGGGTCAGCTCCACCACCCTTTCGATGTGCCCGCCGGTGAAACAGGATTTTTCATCAATCGCTAAAGCGATGGCTTGAATGAAGCTGTCGAATAACCGGGAGATTTCCTCGATCAAGCCGGTTTTTTCCAGGGCGATGGCGGCTTGGGAAGCCAGGGATCCCGCCAGGGCCTCGTCGGTCTTGGAGAAGGCGACGACCCGGCCTTTGGCGTCCCGGGCGTTGATCAGCTGCAGCCCCCCGGTAATCATGCCCCGGTGGTCTTTCATGGGCACCACCAGCATGGACTTGGAGCGAAAACCGGTAGCCTGGTCGTAAACCTTGGGGCCGGTGAAATCGAAACGCTCGGTGCGGTAAACATCGGGGATATTGATGGTTTTGCCGGTATTGGTGACATAAGCCGAAACGTGGCTCTTGTTGGGCTTGCCCTTGATCTTTAGCGGGATGGCGGGATAAATGGCGGCGTCCTGGAAGATCTTGCCCAGCCGTTCGTTCTGGGTCAGCCGGTAATGCAGGGCTTCCTCCTCCCAAGCTGCCAGATAGAGCGAGCCCGCCTCGGCCCGGGTGAGATTGCGGGCTTCGGTGAGGATCAGCTCCAGCAATTTGTCCAGCCGGGTTTCCCCGGAAAGGGCCAGGCCGATCTTGATCAATTTATGCAGTTTCTGGGGGGTAGAGAGTAAACTTTTAGCCATTAATCGTGATTCTCTTTTGCGGGGGAAAAACCTTTCGAGGCTACTTGATTTTGAAATAAATGTGAATCACCCGGCCGTTGCGGTCCACCTTGAAGGAAACATCGTCCTCGTTCTTCAGCATCTGCCAGGCCAATAAGCCGTCTTCGGGGGTTTTCAAGTCCTTGTCGTTGATGTTGATCATGATGTCCCCGGCCTGAAAGCCCAAATCCTGCAAAAGGCTGCCCGACTCCAGGTAGCCGATTTGAATGCCGTAGGGCTTGCCGTCCCGGGCTACCGGGGTGAAGTTGACGCTGCTGGCCAGTTGCTGGGGCTGGTCTAAAAAGGTGGAGATTTTTTGCCGGTCCATGGTGCGGGTGATGATCCGGCTGGAGTCCGAGTTGCCCCCCGGCCGGGTAGCCAGGCCCTTGCCGGTAGTCGGCCCCTGGGTTTCCACCCCTTGGGCCCAGAGCGTGAAAAGCTGGGTTCCTCTTTTCAAGATCACCTTGCTCTTGCCGATTTCCTGCACGGTCAAGTCGCCGACTTTTTCCCCGTTCTGCAGGACAAACTGCTCTCCCTGGTAGGACAGAATCGCTACCGAAGAAGATTCCCCTATGATGGTGCCCAGCAGGGAGACGTTTCCCCCCTGGCCGCCGCCTTCCAAGGCCTGGGAAAGGCCCGCCTTGGGGGAAGTTTCCTCGCTCGAGCTGCCTTGAGGCTTGCTGAAAGGAGCGGGAAACACCGGGAGGATGAGGCCGATATATTCATCCTCGGTTAATTCCTTAGTCCGGGGAGCGGCCGGGGTGGCGGCCGCAATTTGCGGGGCCTGGACGAACCTGCCCGCCAGTCCCAAAGAAATCAGGTTGGCCAGCAGGAACACGCCGGCGGCCAGCAGCCCTAGGCGCAGCAAAGCCAGGTGATTTTTCCGCAAGAATTCTTTCATGTTATCAGAGAAAGTATAAGGTTTGCAAAGGGCTTAAGTCAAGCCGGGGGATTGGTGCGCTTTTGGTTGAGCTGCTTTAACTGCTCCTCGATATTCTGCAGGCTGGAAACCATGGTGTTGATTTTCCAATACCAGCACATGAATTCCCGGGCCAGCAAAAAGACCACCACCACGATCAGCAGGCCGATCCACCAGTTGGCGTTGTCCATCATGAGCAAAACCCTCCTTGGAATTTAAATTTCAGCGCAAAACTTCGTAATTCCGGCTGATTTCAAGCTGCAGTCGAGCGGGGATGAGCTGCCAATCCATTAAATCCACTCTGAAGGGCAGCCCCGCGTCTTCCAGCTCTTCCTTGATGGCGTAAAACGTCCGGGGGGCAAGGGCCTCGGGCCCCACCAAAACCAGATCCAGGTCGGCGTAAAGCTCGGCCTCCGGATTCAACCGGGAACCGAAGACCCGGGCCTCGTAACCGGGAGCGTATTTTTCCAGAATCCGGAAAATAATAGCTAAATGCCGGGGCGAGGCTTCAATCACGGGGTAAAATATCTCCCCAAAGACAGCTTCTCATAATCTTTAATTAAGCAAACCCCGGGGAAAACCTTCCCAGAGGGGGGAGAACGGCTTTTTGCCCGGGATTTGCCAGGGGGAAATCCCGGTAAAACGGCGGCATTTCCCCGCTCAAACCGGGAGGGTCGGGCGGCTGGGGGGATTTTCTTCCCGGCTGGGCGAGAGTGAAATAAGCTTTTCCAGCCTGGAAGAACTTGATTGTTTTTTTCAGCTCCGGGAAAACCGGGGAGAAAAAAACCGGTTTTCTCCTTTCTCCTTTCACCGGGGGGGCCTCCCCAAATTCGCCCGCAATTTCCCGGCCCGTAGACACCAGCCGAACCAGTCAGGCCGCCGTTTTACCGCATCGGCCGATGCGGGCTTGCCTCTCAGTAAACCGGATTTTTTTCGGGATGATTCCGCAAAAAATCCTTCCAAACCGCCCCGGTTGGTGGAACATTTTCAACAGTTTTGCCTTAACAAAACCGACCGATTCAGCCTGGATTTGCTCGAAAAACAGCGGGTAAAGCCCCGAAATTTGAATAAAAGAGCTGAAACATAAGAGGTAAAATCCCAAATTTCCGAGTCGATCGGGCGGTATTCCATCGTTTTTTTCCTCCTAAAATAAAATAAGCCCGCAAAAATACGGGCTTAAAATAAAAAGAGGCCGCTTGCTTGGGCCTCCTAATACTAATATACTACTATACCACTAATGTCAATAGCCCTTTTTCCAGAGCGTTTTTTAGCAAAAATTCAAGCTTGGTTGAATTTGGTGTCAGATACTATCTGAAAAGTCAAGCGGGTGAGGTTAAATAATCGGGATTGAAGCCCTCCTTTCCCTTCAGCACTCCAAAGACAATGTGCAACAATTTTCTCATGGCGGCGGCCACCACCAGCATTTTGGGCTTTCCGGCTTGGGCCAGTCTAGCGCAAAAATTCTGAATGATCGGGTTGTATTTTTTAGCCACCATGGCCGGGAAGAAAAGAGCTTTTCGCAAGTTGGCGTTTCCCATCCGGAAAATCGCTCCCCGGCCCCGCACCGAGCTTCCCGACTGTTTGATCCGGGGGGTCAAACCGGCATGAGCCGCCAACTGGCGGGCGGAAGAATAACGCTCCCAATTCCCGATCTCGCTTAACAGCATTGCGGCGGTGGCGTCGGCGATGCCGGGAATGGTCTTGAGCAAGTCCTTTTGCGCTTTCAGCTTGGGGTTCTGGTCCAGATGAGATTTAATTAACTGCTCAAGTTTAGCCATTTCCTGCTCTAAATTCGCTAAACTTCGCTCCAGCGAATCCTTCACCAGCCCGAAACAGCCGGGATCTTGCAGCCGGTTGGCTTCCTGCTGCTTCATGCTTTTCAATTCCAGCAATCTTCGGGTTAGGCCCTGCAACTCTTCCAAGGCTTCTTCCAGCGGCTCCCATAGCCGGGGCCGGTGGGCCCGGCAGAAGCGGGCGATCAGGGCGGCGTCCACTTTGTCGGTCTTGACCCGCAGCATTTCGCTGCGGGCGAAAGCCTTGATCTGCATGGGATTGATCACGCTGACCGGGTAGCCGCTTGCGTACAGAAATTTAGCCGCCGCCTTGCCGTAGGAGCCGGTGGATTCCATCCCGATGTGGGGCTTTGACTGGTATTTTTCCAGCCATTTTTTCAGGGCGGAAAAGCCGGTTTGGGTGTTCTTGAAGATAGCCGAAAATGCCTGTTTCCCGCGCAGCAGGGCCACATCCAGCTTGGCTTTGGAAACATCGATGCCCAGGTAATCGGTTGTCATGTTAATACCTCCATAGTATAATTGGGCAAGAGCAGAGGAGCTTTCAGCCCGGGGTCAGTCTTGTAAATGCAGGCTGCTTAGAGGGCGCCTAAGATACTATCCGACCTGGCCGGCTGAGGGCCGGGAAAGGGCCGCTTATCTGACACACAGAATCGAGTTCTCGGCACCAACCGGCGTGTCCCTTTCCCCCTCAACTCTGCTCGACTATTAGTAATTTAGCATTATTAATAGGTTTTTTTAAGATACAAGGCACCGTTGCGGCACTTTTTCTTGAGAAAAAGTTTTTTATCTCAACGGGAAAAAAACCGCCTCTTTACTTAATCGTCAAAGTAGTGATAAAATAATAAAAAGAGGTGAACAGTATGCTGGGGAATATCAATCCTATAAACTCTAGCGGTAGCAATATCAGCAACCTATCCATTCCTAGCAATTTAATGTCCATGTCGCCCCTGACGAGCGGCTCCAACAGCCAGTTGACAGGGCTTGGTTCGGATAACCTGGCTTTAAGCGGAGACGGCCTCAACGCTATGATTCAGAATCAAATGAACAGCTTGATGAGCAGCAGCGGGCTTAACCTGGGAGGTGCGATGACCACGGGAGCGGCCGGAGCGGCCGGAACCAACGCCGCCAAAACCACCGGGGCCACCAGCTCCGACCCCTCTTCTTATATCATGCAGATGGTGGCCAAACTCACCCAGTCCAGCGAACAGATTTACAAACAGTTGATGACTATGATGTCGCAGGCGGCTTCCTCCACCGGAACGGCCGGGGCTACCGGAACCGGGACGGGAACCGCTACCGTAAATGCGGCAGAGGCGGGAAAAGCCGGAACTGTAACCGTCAACTACAAACACTCCGGAGTAATGCCGGCCCAAAAAGCCGGAAACCATACCTGGGTAAACAAATGCCCATTCTGCGGCGGCAGCCTGCTGTGCAACCCCAAGAAAACCGCCGAAGGGGAATTGACCTGCGGCAAATGCGACGCCGACTTCGACGGCAACACCGGATACGATAAGACTTACAAACCGCGGGCTAAATTGACCGAGGTAACCAGTTAATACCGTAAGCTAAATTAGATAACATAAAAAAGCCCTTTATCGGGCTTTTTTATTTCAACGAAAAACCACGAAGCCGGTAAGCTCACAAGGCAGAAAAAAAACGGCTGAAAATAAAATTAAAGAAAGGAGAAGAACAGGCTTTTCAACGATCCCATGCCCCGCCGCCCGGCCAATAATAAGGGCAGTTGTCGCCCAGCCCCGGATGTCTGACCCCGCCCGAAGCCGTCGTGTAGCAGATCACCAGCGGATACCCGCCGGGAAAGTGATCCCGGCAGGCGGTCGGATAAAGCCCGTGAATGTAATACGAATTGCCCAGCGGACACAAAGGAACCGCTTTTAGACAACCGGCGGTAACCAGGTAATTGGGGTAATACCAAACATTGGAGGGAACACATTTCCCGGAGTTTTCGTTGGCATACAGTTCCATCGCGATGCCGAGTTTCAAGAGATTCTGCTTGCAGGCTTCCAGCGCGGACTTTTGCCTGGCTCCGGTCATTTTGGGCATGATAATCGAGGCTAAGACGGCGATAACCGCCACCACGATAATCACTTCCACCATGGTAAAACCCCGTCTGTTCAACTCCTCAGCCTCCCTTTGGCTTGAATTTAAAACTACCTTTAATTATACCACATTTTCTTTCCCGTTTTTAGCGGGCGGTCTGAGCGGGTTAATAAATCATCAATCGCGCAGCCCGACTTCCGGGGTATAACAGGGTCGATCATAAGCCCGGCCGGTGTGGCGAATGCCCTGCCCAGGCTCATTCATGCAAAACAGCAAATATTTATAAGGGGGAGGAATGGGGGGGAACCAGGAATTCGGATAGTTGATCCAGACCCAATATTTATTGCCGAGCGGACAATAAATCGGCTTTAAATACCCCCCGGTAACCAGGTAACAAGTGGCGACATTGCCAGTCCCGGCGCCGTAGCTCCCGTCATGCTCGTAGGCGTATGTATCCAAAGCGATGGCGATGCCTCTGATATTTTGCTTGCAGCTTTCCAGGGCGGACTTATCCCGGGCTCCGGTCATTTTGGGGATAATGATCGAGGCTAAAACGGCGATAACCGCCACCACGATGATCACTTCCACCATGGTAAATCCCCGTCTGTTCAACTCCCCGCCCTCCTTTAGTCCGATGTAGCTTATACCTAATAATAGCAAAAAAACTTGCCGGTTTGCAACAAACCGGCGGCAGGGGGGGCCAGGTAGACACCTGGAGCTCGCTCGAAAAAGGGGAAAATAAAGCTGGACGCTTGCCGGGGAGCTGATTTAAGGGTATAATTAATTAAGATTGATTAACCTTGATTAAAGGAGACCGATTAATGGCTAAAACCAAGAAAATTCAAGTGCACCGGCTGGCCCTCACCAAAGCCCGCATCAACCTGGGAGAGGTGATCCGCCTGACCCATTGCGACAAGCAGTATTTCATCCTGGAAAAAGACGGCATCCCGATGGCCGGGCTGATGGATATTGAAGAATTCGAAGATTACCTGGAAACCCGGGCCGAACAGCAAAACCCGGAACTCCAAGCCCAGATCGCCGAAGGCTTGCAGGCTTACCGGGAAGGAAAAACTAAATCCGCCCGAGATTTCTTTAGGACGAAATAGCCCTTTTTAAGCACTCCACATTGAGCTTAAAGGCGGCTGAATACCGGGTATAAAATTTCTAGGGATTATGATGTAAAGAAGGTAAAAATCATGGATAATCTAAATTTAGAAAAACCCAAATCTGGAAAAGGCGATACAGTTCATACTATTGTAAAAGCTAGTATTGCTGCAATACCCTATATTGGAGGTCCTGCGGCTGAGCTTTTTGCTGCAATTATTCAACCTCCGCTAACTAAACGTCGTGATGAATGGATTGAATATATTGCTGAAGGGCTTAAACTTTTAGAAGAAAAATTTGAAAATTTTAAAATTGAGGATCTTTCCCAAAATGAGATGTTTATTACCATAGTTTTGCACGCATCACAATCAGCCCTTCGAAATCACCAAAAAGAAAAATTAGCAGCATTAAGAAATGCAGTACTGAATGCTACTCTCTCAGATTCACCTGATGAGGATATACAGCTAATGTTCCTTGATTTTATTGATTCACTTACCCCATGGCATTTACGTATCCTAAAATTCTTTGATAATCCAATGGCTTGGGGTAGAAAGAATAATATTACATATCAAAATTGGTCTTTTGGTGCTCCCTCCACTCTTTTGGAGTCTACTTTCTCTGAACTGAGTGGGAGAAGAAATTTTTATGACCAAATTATCAAAGACCTTTTTAATCGAGGATTAATGAATATTGAAGCTTTGCATCTTACGATGTCTGTGAATGGCATGTTTGAATCACGTACTAGCCTCATGGGGAAAGATTTTCTTAAATTTATTGAATCTCCTCTTGAAGAAGATGATAATAAAAACTAAAACACAGAACCCGAGTTGCATTATGCAAGCTCATCCTTTTGAACAGGCATCATAATAGACGTTTTTCCATTTGGGAACAAACCGCGTAGTACCTAAAAATTAGCGCCCCTGTTTACCATACACCCGGCATTCAGCCACCTGGCGCTCCAGTGTGGAATGCATACAAGGGGACTATCGTCCCCTACTTCGCCGGTTTTTGTATGGTGGTAATTTTTTCCTTGGAGGCTGCTTCGGTCTTGGGGCTTGGTTTGGGAGCGGGTTTGGGAGTTTCCTTCGGGGCGGGTTTAGCGGTAGGACTCGCCGACGGGGTCGGGGCCGCCGAAGGCGCTATCTCCGGAGTCGGAATCACCGAGGCTGCAGGGGTTTCTCCCGGAGCCGGAACCAGCGAGGGATTAAGAGGTAAAGCCGGATCTCCCGCCTTCACCGGGGTTAAATCGTCCGGCCCTTCCTGCCAGCCGCCGCCCAGGGCTTTATACAGTTTAACCATGTAAGTGATTTCGTTGAGCTTGGCCCGGGCCAGGTTGAGTTCGGCGTCGAAATATTGTCTTTCGCTGTCCAGCACTTCCAGGTAGCTGGTTACTCCTCCGGCGTAGCGCATTTTGGAGAGGCGGTCCTGGTCGTAGAGGGTATCAGTGAGCTGCTGCTCCTGGAGCCGGAAGTCCCGGCCCTTGCTGTATCCGATCAGGGAGTCGGAAACTTCCCGGAAAGCCTCCTGCACGGTGCTTTCATAATTGATCACCGCCTGCCTCTGCTGGGACTGGGTAACCCGCACCTGGGAAGCGATCTGCCCGGCGTTGAAGATCGGCTGGGTGAGCTGGGGAACGAAACTCCAGGTATTGTTGACCCCGGTAAACAGTTGAGAAAGCGGGGTGCTCAAAGTTCCCCCGCTTCCGGTTAAGACGATCTTGGGGAAGAAGGCGGCTCGGGCCACATCGATCTGGGCGTTGGCGGCGATCAGCTGGGCTTCGGCCTGGCGAATGTCGGGACGGTTTTCCAGCAAAGTGGAAGGCAGGCCCGGAGGGAGATTGATCCCCACCAGCTGTTGGTCGATATCCATTCCCCGTTTCAAATCCTGGGGGGAGATCCCCAGCAGGAAACAGAGATAATTTTCCTGCTGCTCCACCTGCTGCTCGGTGGCGGTCAGCACCGCCTGGGCGCCCAGCAAGAGGCCGTTGGCCTGATCCACTTCCAGCATATTGCTTACCCCGCCCTCTTCGCGGGATTTCACCAGGTTGTAAGAAGTCTGGCGGCTGGCTACGGTTTCCTTACAGATTTCCACTTCTTTATCCAGCTCGCGGAGGGTGAAATAAGCCGAAGCCACTTCGGTCAGCATGGTGAGCCGCACCAGATTATAACCTTCCACGGTAGCCAGCAACTGGGCCTTGGCGGCGTCGGTAGCCCGGCGGTACTTGCCCCAGAAGTCCAGCTCCCAGCCCGCCATCAGGTTGGCTGCGCTGTAATGGTAAGTGGGGTTGGTGCCCGCAGGGATGGGGGTGGTTCCGTTGGCCGAAAGCTTGCCCGCATTGTAGGAAGCTCCCGCGGTAACATTGGGATACTGGTTGGCCCGCACCACTCCCAGTTGAGCCTGGGCCTGGAAGATGGTTTCGGCGGCGATGCGGATGTTATAGTTGTTGGCGGTAGCTTGATTGAGATAGCCTTTTAAAACCGGGTCGATGACGATCTGCCCCCAGTAAACCTGGCCGTAAGCGGCGCTTTGACCCGTATTCTTGGGGATATAGGGCTGGTCGGCTCCCCGGTAGGCGGCGGGAGTAGATATTTGAGGCTGGGGATAAGCGGACTGCCGGCAGGAGGCGGCAAAACATAACAGGATAAGAGCTGATAGCAGGAAAAGAACCGGATGCTTTTTCACGAGCGGCCTCCTTTCTCTTGGGGCTTGGATGACAAGCGGGGAAAATCCGGTTTTTTCGAACCCGGATGAGGCGGAAGCGGCTCGAATTTCTTTTCCGCCGGAGAGGCCGAAGCAGCCGGGCTTGATTCAGCAGAAGAAGAAGCCTCCGGTTTTAAGGAGGAAGCCTCTTTAGCCGAAGTTTCCGCAGGTTTAGCGGGCTTACCCTCCGGAGCCGGGCAAGGCCCTTCGGGGCCGCCTTGCGGGGACTTTTTGCCCCCTCCCAGCCAGTCGGCGGCGCCCTGCACCAGAACGTAAAGCAGGGGAATAAAGAAGATGCCGAGACTGGTGGCGGCGATCATCCCGCCGAAAACCGCGGTTCCCAGAGAGTGCCGGGAAGCGGCTCCAGCTCCGCTGGCGAACACCAGGGGCATCACGCCCAGGATGAAAGCGAAGGAAGTCATCAGGATGGGGCGCAAACGGGCTCTGGAACCTTCCACCGCGGCGTCAACCAAGCTCATACCTTCTTCGTAGCGCATCTTGGCGAACTCCACGATCAGGATGGCGTTTTTGGCCGCCAGGCCTAAAAGCATCACGATCCCGATCTGGGTATAAACGTTATTGTCCAATTTAAACAGCCAGGTGAGGAGCATGGCTCCGAAAATCCCCAACGGCAGGCCGAAGATGACCGAGAAGGGGATGGCCCAGCTTTCATAGAGAGCGGCCAGGCACAGAAAGACGAAAATCAAGGCCAGGAGGAGAATGAGGTTTTGCGCTCCCCCGGCTTTTTTCTCTTGATAGGAAGTTCCGCTCCAGTCATAGCCGTAACCCTGGGGCAGCTTAGAGACCAGATTCTCCATGACCTGCATGGCCTGCCCCGAGGAGTAGCCCGCAGCCGAGTCGCCGGTAATTTCCGCCGTGCGGTACATGTTATAGCGCATGATCAAGGAAGGGCCGAGCTCCTTTTTGACCTCGGTGATGGTGCTGAGGGGAATCATATCCCCGGTAATCCCTTCGACATAAATCTTGCCGATGCTGTCCTCGGCCTGGCGGAATTCTGGTTCGGCCTGCACCATTACTTTGTAGGTGCGGTCGAAGATATTGAAATCGTTGACCGGGTAGCCGCCCAGGTAAACCTGGAGGCTCTGGAAGATGGAATCGATGGGAATCCCCATATTGCTGGCCTTATCCCGGTCTACTGACAGGTTGAGCTGGGGCACGGTGTTACGGTAGCCGGTGTAAAGACTGGTAAGCACCGGACTTTTTCGGGCTTCGATAAGGAACTGCTGGGCGGTTTCCGAGAGCTGCTCCGGAGTATGATTGCCTCGATCCTGCAATTCGAATTGGAAACCTCCGACGTTGCCCAAGCCGGGAATGGGAGGCGGGAGAATGACAATTCCCAAAGCTTCGGGGTAAGAGTTCAGCTCCCGGTAAAATTTCTTCATCACGGCGCCGATCTTGATCCCCTTTTTCTTCCTGGCTTCCCAGGGCTCCATCAGGCAGATGAGGGTGGAGGTGTTGGAGTTATATGTAGTATTCAACAGGTTGAGGCCTCCCAGAGTCATCACCCGCTGCACGCCGGGCAATTGGCGCAGGTAATCGGCGGCTTTTTTGGAAAGTTTATCGGTTCTTTCCATCGAAGCCCCGTCGGGCAGGGTGAGGGCGGCGAAGAAATAACCCTGATCTTCGTTGGGTAAGAAGCCGGTAGGCAGAATTTTAAACAGGCCTCCCGCTCCGGCCCAGAAGGCCAGCAGGATAGCCAGGAAAATCGCCCCGTGGCGCAGGATGCCTCTGATGGTGTGAGAATATCCCTGGGTAATCCCGGTAAAAACGCGGTTAAAGCCGCGGAAAAACCGTTCCAACCATCCGTTGCCTTCGACTTTGGGCCGCAGCAGCATCCGGCAGAGAGCCGGGGTAAGGGTGAGAGCCACCAGGGCCGAAAGCAGTACGGAAAAGCTTAAGGTGAGGGCGAACTGCCGGTAAAGCTGGCCGGTGATCCCGCCCATAAAGGCTACGGGAACGAACACCGCGCAAAGCACCAGGGCGATAGCGATTACCGGGCTGGAAACGTCGTCCATGGCTTTTTCGGTGGCTTCCAAGGGGGCGAAGCCTTTTTCGATATAGCCTTCCACCGCCTCCACCACCACAATGGCGTCGTCCACCACGATTCCCACCGCCAGCACGATGCCGAACAGGGTCAGGGTGTTGATGGAAAAGCCCATGGCGGCAAAAGCCGCAAAAGTACCGATCAGGGAAACCGGCACCGCCAGCATGGGGATCAAGGTAGCCCGAAAGCTGCCCAGGAAAATAAAGACCACCAGCAGCACTAATAAAATGGCGTCGAAAAGCGTTTCTTCCACTTCCTTGATGGAGGAGCGTACGAAATCGGTGGTGTCCAGGGTGATCTCATATTTGAGGCCCTGAGGCATGGTTTTACCCATTTCCTTCAAGAGCTTTTTTAAATTGTCCACCGTGCTAATGGCGTTGGCTCCCGGGGTCTGGTAAACCAGGATCAAGGTGGCGGGCATCTTGTCCAGCCTGCCGAAGCTGAAATAGCTGTATGCTCCCAGCTCGGTGCGGGCCACGTCCTTCATGCGCAGGAAAGAACCGTCCTGCTGGGTGCGCACGATCATATTCTTGAATTCATCCACGCTGGTCAATCGGCCCTTGGCGTCAACGGTATATTGAAAATCAGTGCCGGGCTTGGCGGGCGGCTGACCCACCGAACCTGCGGGCGCCAGTACGTTTTGTTCCTGGATTACCCTCACGATGTCTTGGGAACTGAGCCCCAGCTTGCTGAGCTTTTCCGGGTTGACCCAGAAACGCATGGAATAGTCGCGCTGGCCCACGATCATGGTGTTGCCCACTCCTTCGGTGCGGGTGATGGCGTCCACCATTTGGATGCTGGCGTAGTTGCTTAAAAAGACCTCGTCGTAGCTGTGGTCGGGGGAAAAGACGCTGACCACCATTAACATATTGGGGGACTGCTTGGTGATCATTACCCCCTGGTTGACGGCTACGGTGGGGAGCTTGGCCATGGCTTTGTTGACCCGGTTGTTGACGTCCACGTTGGCCATGTCCGGGTTGGTGCCCACATCAAAGGTGCAGGTAAGACTGTAGCGGCCGTCGCTGGTGGAAGTGGAGGACATGTAGATCATGTGATCGGCCCCGTTAACCTGGCCTTCCAGGGGGATGGCGATCGATTGCTCCACCGTTTGGGCGTCGGCTCCCGGATAATTGACCTGAACTTGAATGGTAGGCGGAGTGATGTCGGGGAACTGGGCGATGGGCAGAGTTACGATGCTTAATCCCCCGGCGATCAGGATGATCAAGGAAATTACAATGGCAAAGACCGGGCGATGGATAAAAAATCTTGCCATTATTTACCTCCCGACCTCGACTGACCGGCCCCGGTTGCCGGCTGCTTGACGTCAGGGCTGGCGGAAGGTTTGGCATAAACCTGCGTTGGCTTAGCCTCTTGGCCGGTAGGTTCGGAGCTGGCGGCCTGGTAAACCGGCTTTACGGTCATTCCCGCTTGAACTTTCAAGAGTCCTTCCACCACGACTTTTTCTCCCGGCTTGATCCCGCTTCGCACGATGATATTGCTGCCGACTACGTCGTCCAGCTCCAGGGTTCTAAGCTCGATTTTGTTATCCAAACCCACTACATAGGCGATATTGGCGCTTTGCAGCTCGCTGACCGCCTTTTGAGGGATCAAAATGGCATTAGTGCGATGATCCACCGCCAGGCGAATGCGCCCGAACATACCGGGGCGAAGAATTTGCCAGCCGGGGTTGGGGAACTCTCCCACCAGCTGGATGGTGCCGGTTTTGGGATCCAAGACCGGCTGGGCGATGGTGATCTTGCCCTTGTAAGGATAGACCGTGCCGTTGGAAAGAATCAGCTCCAGGGTGGGGAGCTCGACCTTCAGGCTGACCTTTTTTTGCATCAGGTAGAGATAATCATTTTCACTGGCGTTGAAGTTGACCCGCAGGTGATTCAAATCGGTTACGGTGGTTAAAAGAGTAGGTTCGCCCTGGCCCACCAGGTTGCCGGGGGCGACATTGCGCTTGCCGGCGATCCCGTCGATGGGAGAAGTGATAGTGCAGTATCCCAGGTTGACCGCGGCGGTCTGAATGTCTGCTTCGGCGGCCAGCACTTCGGCCTGGGCCAGCTTGATGGAGTTGACTTGATCCAAAACCGTGTTGCGGTACATGGCTTCTTTAGCGGTAAGATCGGCATAGGCTACTTCCAGGTTGGTCTTGGCGTTATCGTAATCCTGCTGGGGAACGGCTTTCTGTTCGGCCAGGGGTTTAAGCCGGGCTTCGTTAAGCTTGGCCAGGGACAACTGGGCCTTGGCGGAAATCACATCGGCTTGCGCTCTTTTGACCGCCACCGACTCCTTGGCGTAATCCAGATCGGCTTGGGCCTTGGCTTTGGCGGCCTGGGCCGATTGGAAGGCGGCTTTATAAGTGCGGGGATCCAGCAAGAAAAGCAATTGGCCTTTTTTCACCCGCTTACCCTCTTCAAAACATTGCTTGATCAGGAAGGCCGGGACCCGGGCCCGGATTTCGATGGTGCTGGAGCCGGTAGTGGGGTCGATGACCGCCACATACTCGCTGTATATGGGCACGGTTTTTTGCACCGCATCGGCCACCAGAACGGTGGGAACGTCGGTTGGTTTTGCCGCCTTTTCAGCGGCTTTTTGCTTGGAATTACAACCCGAAGCTCCCCAAAATAAAAAACCGACCAGAATCAACCCGGTCAGTATGCGGCTTAGCTGGTTTTGATTAATAATCGCCATCTACCCCCCTTATGCGTCGAAATAATTAAATTAAAAAAATAAAAACTCTGCTTGCATTATTTCCTTAAATTTCTTTTAAATCCTTTCACCTTTAAGCAAAGCCGGAGATTTTCCCCAAAAAAAGAGATCCGAAGCTCTCTTTTTTTAATTTTCCTTAGACAGGCGTTACAGCAGGGTCAGCTTTATCACCCAGTAATCGTTGGCCCCGTGGTGGCCGGTGACATCCCAGTCAACGCAAGGGGAATATTTTAAAATTCCTCAATAAACCTGAATTTTTACTTCCCCGCTGGAAATTTCTCGCCCTTTCAAACGCGCGGTGAGCTTGAACTCGTATTCCCCTTTTTCCAGTTTCCAGTCGTAAGTGAAGGGGGCGCAGGCTTCTCCCAGGGTTTTTCCGTTGACTTGCCAGGTCACCCGTTCCACCCCTTCGGGGACTTCGGCTTTGAGCGCCAGGGTCTGGTATTCCCGGCGCAGGACGGGGTCGAGCTTGAAACTATCCCCCGGGGCGGGAGAGATAATTCTTAGGGTTTGGGGAGCAGATCCGGGGCGGAAAACCGCCGGGGCTATGGGAGGAAATTCCAGCCCTTCGGATTTCATCCAGCCGTAATAAAGGGGGGGATAAACCTCGTAAACCCGGCTGAGCAGGCGTTTGCCCTGCCGGATTTTTACCAGCCGGTGCACTCCGCAGGTTTGGGCCGGAGCGCTTCCCTGGACAAATACTTCCCGGCGCTGCCGGGGGCAGTAAGGGCCGGGCAATTCCCCCGAGTCGGGGCAGATGGCGATTTCGCTGATCCCTTGAGGGCGGGGAAAGGCTTCGGGCAAATCGTCCTTATGCAGGTAAAGCATGATCTCGCGAAAGAGAGGGGCGGCCCCGGTAATCCCCGAGACCTCCCGCATGGGTTTGGAGTTGAAGTTGCCCACCCAGACCCCCACGGTGTAGTCCCTGGTGTAGCCGATAGCCCAGTTGTCGGTGAAGGCCCGGGAAGTGCCGGTCTTGGCCGCGCATGGGAAAGGCAGGTTCAAGGCGCACCGATAGCCGAAAGCCCGGGCCCGGGCCAGTTTGTCGCTCAGGATGTCGGTGATCAAATAGCAGACCTGGGGCGAATAGAGATTCGCTCCCGGTGGATTGGCGGGCAAGTCGAGGCTTTTTCCCCGCTCGTCAAATTGTTCCAGGAAAATTTTGTCCCCAACGACGACTCCTTGGTTGACCAAAGCGCAATAGCCCCGCACCAGATCCAGGAGGGAAACTTCCCCGTTGCCCAGGGTCAGGCCCAGGCCGTAATATGCGGCGTCTTGCTTTAAACCGGAAAAGCCCGCCCGGTGAAGTTTTTCCAAAAGCTGCTCCACCCCGAGCTGCTGGAGCATCCAGATCGCACATACATTATATGAGCAAGCCAGAGCGGTTCTCATCCGGGTGGGGCCGTGAAAACGCTTATCGTAGTTGCGGGGGATATACACCCCGTCGGGGGTGGGGATATGGATTTCCAGGTCGGGAATCAAAAGGGCGGGGGTGTAGCCCCGTTCCAGGGCCAGGGCGTAAGTGAAGGGTTTCAGAGCCGAACCCGGCTGGCGCAGGGCAGTGGTTCCGTTGACCTGCCCGGCGTTATCTTGATTGAAATAATCAGCCGAACCCGCCATGGACAGAATTTCGCCGCTATGATTGTCCATTACCAGGGCCGCGGCATTGGTGACCCCGTTCTCTTTCAGCCGGGCGATATGGGACTTGATCAGCAATTCAACTTCCCTTTGCAGCTTAGGGTCGAGGCTGGTTCTCACCCGGCTCAAGGGCGGAGTTTTCTCTGCTCTCAGCCGGGAAAGCGCGTAATCGCAAAAATGGGGAGCCTGGAATTTTTCCTCCCGCGGGCTGAGTTTGATTTCTTCCTTGAGAGCCTGGCGGTACTGAAAGGGGCTGATTTGCTTCGCCTTTAAGAGCGAAGCCAGGATAGATATTTGACGGGTTTGGGCGTGAGAGAAAAAACGGTAAGGGTCGTAATAATAAGGCGAGCATGGAATGCCTGCCAAAAAAGCCGCCTGGGCCGGGGAAAGCTGGCTGGAGGGCTGATCGAAATAGAGGCGGCAAGCCGCTTCTATCCCGTAAGTCTGGTTGCCGTAAGGAATGCGGTTTAAATACAGCTCAAGAATCTGACTCTTAGAAAAATGCCGTTCCAGTTTCAGCGCGTCCAGGGCTTCCACTATTTTCCAAAACCAGTTGCGAGCCGGGTAGCGATAGACATTGCGGGCCAACTGCTGGGTGATGGTGGAGCCGCCCGAAACCACCCGCCGATAGCGCAGATTCTGGTAAGCCGCCCGCAGCAGGGAAGCCGGATCCACCCCGAGATGGCGGTAAAATCTTTTATCCTCGGCGCACAGGGTGGCCGCGGGTAAGAGGGGCGAAACCCGGTTCAGGTTTACCCAGCGGCTGGTGTTGCCCTCCCCCGAGAGCACTTCGCGCAGCAGGTTGCCCTCCCGGTCCAGGATCCTCAAGGAAACCTGCTGTTGGGGATAAATTTTCTCCCGGGGAACCGGCAGGCAGAACCAGACCGCCAGAGCGGCCAGCAGCCCCAAGGAGAGCCAGGCGAACCCGCCTTTGGCTTTCATTTGATTTCGGTATAGACATCCCCGGTATTGCCGAACACTTCGGGGGTGTACATTTCCTCGGCTTTGGTGGCCGGGAGGCAGAAACGCCCGTAATGAAAGGCTTTCATCATGTAGGTGAAGATATGCTCCCCGGAGGAAAGCCGGTCGGCGAACAGCAGCACCCGGTCGTCATAGATTTCCCAGTGGTTGAAAGTGCCGCCCCACCAGTAACGGTCTTTGTCGGCTCCTTTCTTGCGGTTGAACGAGGCCATCCTTCTCTGCAGGGCCTGGCTTTCGGTAGCGAACGAAGTGTTGACCACCTCAAAGCCGGCGGGCACCGGGTCATCCACCGCCACAAACAGCCGTTCCTGGGGGGTGAGGACTCTCAAGGTCACCAGATAGGTATCCCCGGCCAGGTAGGAGTCCTGGGGAGTGCGGCCTTTTTCCAGGGGTTCGATGGTTTTCAAGACCAGCAGGCCTTCATCCCGGGGTTTGGCGGGCTTTTCGGCCAGATAACTCAGGCCCAGCCCGTAATAAAGCCGACCCTTTCCCGACTTATCGAGGTTAACCGTTAATGTTTCGCCCGCCTTATAACGGCTTAAGCTTACTTTTTGATTTTTCACTTCCGTGGTTCTGCCCTGGAAAACCCCCTCTATCAGAGTCTGGTTATCCAGCTTAACCCGGGCGGTAAAATCGGGAACGGTTTTTTCATAGAGCTTGAAATAAGAGGTCAAAGCGGAAAAAACGAACACGTTGTCCTGGGTATTTTCCCACCTTCCGTTACGCCTGGCCAGCAGCAGCCACTTGACAATGCGGGGGGCGTAAGCGAACTGACCCCGAACTTCCAGCAAGGCCTGCAAAACAATGGCGGTAGTGCGGACATTGGAAGAATAAATAGCCTCCATGTCGCTGCCGGTTTCCTCAAAATGGGCCTGGGAAGGAGAAATTTTGAGCAAATTCATAAATTCGGCAGCCAGATTATCTTCCAGGTCGGGATAACGCCCGTAATGGTGCAAAGCCTTCAACAGCATGGCCCGGGCGAACAACGGCAGCGAACTGCGTTTTTCATACATCAGGTTTAGGTAAGCCGGTTCATCCTCGCCGAACAGCGAACGCACATACAGGGCGTAGCACCTGCAGCTTAAGTCGCAGTCTTCGGAATAGCCTGCATTCTTGGTTTCCTGATGTACGACTTTTTTCAGATACCCCAATCCTTTTTTCACGACTTCCCGATCAACCTGATAGCCGTGTTCTTTAGCCCTGGCCAGTACTTCCAGGGCGTAGACGCCGGCATAAGGATATTCGTGCTGGGGAGGAGTCCATATATCGAAGCCGCCGTTGGAGAGCTGGTAGTTCTTGAACCCGGCCAGCACGTCTTGCACGGTCCGGCGGAGTTCTTCTCCCTTGAAAGAATCAATTTCCAAGGCGTTTACCAGGTCTTGCCCCATAATCAGCGGGAAAATCTTGGAAGACCTCTGCTCCAAGCAGTCGTGAGGATAGACGATCACGTAATCCAAACCCGACTTCAGCTGCACCAGGGCGGTGGAAGCCAGGCTGATCTCCAGACCGGATCGGAAACCTGCGGGAACAGTAATTTTCTGTGTCTGCCGGTCCAGGGTGCCGTCATTGAATAACGCCACTTTTTCCCAGGGACGGTTTTCCTTCAAGGGGATGAGCGTTATAAAGCCGTCGCTCTCTTTGCCGGCCCGGGCCTGGAAATAGAATTTTCCCGTCCCGATTTGTTCCACCCGGTAATTAAAGCGGACTTCCTTTTCCTCGCCTTTTTCCAGGCTGACGGTTTGGATTTTGGGCTCCAGCAGGGTAAGCCCTTGCGCGTTTGCCGTAACGGTTACTTTTTGGGAATCCTTTCCCCCGTTATGAACCACCACTCCGGCCTGGAAAACATCGCCCAGCCGAGCGAATCCGGGCAGGGACGGCTTCAGCATCAAGGGTTTATTGACGGTAATTTTTTGTTCGCCCGAACCAAAGCAAGAATTAAGGGTTTGGGCTACCGCCATCACCCGGAAGCCGGTCAGGTTTTCCGGGAGCCGGAAAGTAATCCTGACATGGCCCCGCTCATCGGTCTTGAGGGCGGGCTTCCAGCAGGGAGTAGTTTTAAAGTTCTTGCGGTAGAGGTTTTCTAGGGTCTTGCCGATGCCTCCTCCCCCGCCCTGGCTGCCTTTTTCCCCGTAATTGCGTTCCCCGATTACGTAATAACGCAATTCCGAAGTGGTAACCTGGAGCGGGCGGCTGGAATAAAAGGCGTCGAAAGGGTTGGGGGTAGCGTACTTGATTAAATTCAATACCCCGATATCCACCGCGCTGAGGCAGACTTCGGCGGGAACTCCCCGGCCCAGGTAATCGTTGACCTGAAGATCCACAGTAACCTGGTCGTCGGGCCGGTACTCGCTCCGGTCGGTTTTCACCACCACTTTCAAACGCTTGTCGTCGGGGATGACTTTTAAATTGATATAGCCCAGTTTGAAGCCTGGTTTGCCTAAATCCTGGGAGGCGGTTATCAGGTTCTTGCCGCCTTTTCGTCCCTGCAGCAGGATTACCGAAACATAGACATTGGGCAGGCTCTTTTGGGTAAGCGGGATTTCGATGGTGGAGGCGCTGCCCGCCACTTCGGTGACGAAGCGTTCCATCACATATTCCCGTTCGATGGTAACCAGGGCGCAGGCTCTTTCGTAAGGGGATTTGATCATGATCCGGGCCTTATCCCCGGGCTGATATTGCTGTTTATCGCTGATCAGATCGATGCGGTCGTCGGTTCCCCTTTCCCAGGGCACATAGCCGGCTCCCCAGGCATAAAAATAAGTTTCGGAATAAATTGAGTTACCATGGCGGTCTTGCCCCGAGGCTTTGATCACATATTCTCCGGGCTGATCGGGAGCATAGCTTAAAAAAACCTGCTGCGAGGCGGTTCGCAATTTACGGTTAAAAACCGGAATATCTTTTTTCTCGCTGACCCATTCGTAATTGCCCCCGGCTACATATTTGCGGACGGAATTCCAGGTTCTGCGGGCGATTTCCACGGAAATTTCCTGGCCCGGCTTGATCTTACCCTCGGGACTGACGCTGAGAAAATCCAGCTTGACGGGCTTGGCGCAAGGAACAAAGCCGGAAGAAAGCTTGATCCCTATGTAATATTCCCCGGGATGCAGGGGCCAGCTTTTATTTTCCGAAACGCTCTGGCGGTTGACGGAATTTACTGTGGCTTCCATTACCAGGTTCATGCTGTGTTTCAGCTTGACTCCATGCAAGGCCTCTTCGATGGTCAGCTTGCCCCGGGCGTCCAAAACTCCCTTGCCGAAAGCCAGTTCACTGCCTTCATCTTCGTCGTTTTCGGAATTTTCGTCTCCCCACCAGGGAACCATACCGAAACTATAATCCTCGAATCCGGCGGGCCGGAAATCGCCATTTTCCAGTCTGAGGCTCCATTCGGTTTTTTCTCCCCCCATCGGGGCTCCGATCAAATACCAGCCGCTAATCTCGGCCTTGAATTTATCCTGGGGGATAAAGCTTTCCGCACCCGAAGATAGATTTACTTCGAACTGGGCGGGTTTGAAGGCTTGCACTTGAAAATCCCGGGAGATGTCGATTTTCGGGGCTTTCTTCCCGGCCGAGAGCAGTCTTAACTTGTAATATCCGGTAGGCGAACCTGCAGGCAATTGGTAAGTGTAGTCAAAAGAGCCGTAATCCGAAAGGCCGACTTTGCGGGAGAAAATCTTTTCATCCCGGGAATTGTAAATTGACAGGTATAAGCCTTGCAAAGCCTCGGCTTGCCACTGGCCAAGATTTTTTTTGCGCAAAACGCCCTTGATATGCACCTGGTCTCCGGGCAGATATAATCCTCTTTCGGTAAACAGATAGCCGTTGACTTCGGGATAATCGGTGTTTCCCTCATAATCGATATTGAAATCCCAGGGATCGACTCCCACCGACCACTGGGAAGATAAAACCGCCAGATCCCGGCCTTGGGATGCCAGCACCCATTGATCGGGCCCCTTCCACATATAATAACCTTCGTCCAGGCTAAGCCCCAGCTTCGCCCAGCCGGGAGTTTGAGCCAACCCGCTCGAATCGGTTTTCCCGCTCCACAGCACTCGATTTTTTTTATCCCGGATCTCTACCTTGGCACCCTCGACGGGTTTGGTGTCTTTCAGCCGGGTAACCCAAATCAAGTTATTCTCTGGGGAAAACTTGCCGGTAATCCCCAAATTGGTGGATTGGATAAATACGCTCCGGTAATTTTGAGGATCTTTATCCAGCAGCTGCAGGTAAAGCAGGCCTTCTTTCCTATCCCCCAGGAGCGGTTTCAAGTCGATCGGCATGGGGGTGTTCTGATTTTCCGGCAAATTTAGATGCCAATCCTGATCTAAAGTAAAGGGCCCTGAATAATGAGTAGTGGAATAATAGGCGTCGTTTTCGATATCGGCTTTTTCCAGGAAAGGCACCACGCTTTCCCGGTTCAAGAGCAGGATCCGCTTTCTCACCGACTTCAAGTTGACGAATTCCACCGGGTAGGAAAGCGAGCCGTAAGACTCGAGCAGGCCGAAACCGGTGGCCATGGAGATGTTCGGAGCATAGTCCCCGGTGGTAAATTTAACTTTTAATTTTTTCCCCAGGGAGTTGGCGAACTTATCCTGCAAATCCGGAGCAATGGTCATGGTGTAAGTGGTAGCGGCTTTAAAATCCAGGTCCAGGTAAACTTGCGCACTTTCCTCGCCGCTGCTTTCCGAGTAACCCTCGGGAATTTTTACCGGGGGCCGGAAACTGATATGTTTAACCACCTGCGCGGCGCTGACGGGGTTGCTGAAATTAAGGGTTAATTCATCTCCGGGCTTTAACTTACTATTTTCGGGATTCATCCCCAGAAAGACGAATTGGTCAAAGGTAGAGAAACTGAAGACTTGCTCCTCTTTCATCCCCAGGTTGCCTTCCAGAGCGGGCAGGTCTTTTTGCAATTCCAGCCGGTATTGATGAGCGATTTTTAATTTACCGTCCGGCTCTATTACAAGGGTATTTTCAGCTTTCCAGCCCTCCAAGCGGCCTTTGGCGTCTTCTTTGGTCAGATTGGTGAGGTTAAACGCCAGTTCGGTTTCGCCGGCATTTTTCCCCGGAGCGCTTTCCAGCAAGCGGATGAAGGGTTTGGCCTTGTCAGGGTTCATCGGCAGGTTAAAGGCCAGGTAAAATTTCTGATCCAGCCTTAACCACCGTTGCTCCTCATTGCCGGGATAAATGCTTTCCACTCCCGGCCTCACCGTCTCAAACTCCCACTGGTAATCGGCCTTTAAAGCCATTCCGCTTAAAGACAAAGCGCCTGCGGGAACCTTAGCGGTAAATTTGGTAGCCGGGGTGAGCTTATTTTCCGGAATGAAGCTCAGCGTGGAAGTGCCCAGCCAGCGGTATTTGCCGGGAACCTGCGGGGTCAGCTCCAGCGGAGCTTTGACCGTATCCTGGGAGAGCTGCTCCAGCGGGACCATGGGCTGGTTGAAAGCTACCACGATGGTGTCGGCTTCGCTCTGGCCCTCGGTGGTTCCCTGAGGGGAGGCCATCAAGACTTCCAGCTCCCGCCCCTTGACCTCGGGAATCATCGACATCTGGTTGGTTTCTACCGGCTTGGTTTGCTCCCGGCAGGAGGTTAAAAACACCCCCCAGCCCAGAATTAAAACGCTCAAAAACAAAACTTGAATAAACCGGAATTTCCTCATGATTCACCCGCTTTCCTAAGAATGGGGGAAGGCGAAGGAAAACCGTAAAGCCCTTAAAAACCCAAACTCTCCCCTATGAAACATGATTCTTGGAAATCCGCAGCAAATCCTTTGAGCGGAAAAATTTCAGGACTCCTTTTTAACCGGCTCGCAGACAAAGGAAGTGATCCTTTCGATGGCAATGCCGCCCAGCCGGGCGATGGTATCCAAAATTAAGCGGTTGTCCGGCCCTTTGAGCAGTTCCGGATCCTTAAAAATCAACCCCATCACTCCTAAAGTCCGGTCTTTTTCCCGCATGGGGAGGTAATAGGCCTTAGCTTCGGGCAGGGTATCAGTGCCCCGACCCGCAGGTTTCCGGTTGAGCAAAACCCAGGAGGCGATTCCCAAGGTATGGGGAGAAACTTCAAAATCGGGAGTTTTGGCTTTGACCTCCAGAGCGTCTCCCTGGGGGAGAAACACCGCCATTTCGCAGTTAAAAATCTCCCGGGTGTGACGAATGACGATGGCCAGAGCCTGATCCAGGTTGTGAGCGGTAACCAGGTCGCGGCTCAAGCCGTGGATGGCGATATTCATGGCCTCGCTCTTCCTAAGCTGCTCCACCTTAACCCGCAGGCGGCTGGCCAGGTTGCCGATTACCAGGATGACCACCAGGTAAACCACGAAGGAGATAAAATATTCCGGGTCGGCGATAATCAAGGTAAAATGAGGAGGAACAAATAAAAAGTCGAAAATCAAAATGCTGGCTAGAGCCGCCAGGAAGGAAGGCCCCCGGCCCATAAAAATCGCGCTTAAAATCACCGGCAAAAAGAGCAGGGAAAACAAGTTGATTTGATCCATGCCGTTCTTGAAGGGAAAGACGGCCAAGGAAGTTACTACCACCAGCAGCAGGCTTAGCAGATAATTTAGCGGCCGCTTCAAAACCAGTTTCCTGGGCTGAGGGGTGATATTCTGGTCGCTGTTGTCGAACAGATAAATATCTATTTTAGGGGTGCGCTCCACCAGTTTCTGGGTTAAAGATTTATTCCGCCCGAACTTGCGGGGTTTCCCCATCACCAGCATGGTAACGTTGTTTTTTTGGGCGTAGTCGGCGATTTCCTCGGCGACCTCGTCCCCTTTTTGCCAGACCAGCCGGGCGCCCAGTTTTCCCGCCAGTTCCATGGCTTTTTTCAGCCATTCCTTTTCCCGCGGGGAATAGTTGGGGGTGTCCTGGGTTTCCACGTGCAGGGCGATCCATTCCGCCCCTTTTTCGTTGGCCAGGCGAAAAGCCGAGCGTACCAGCATTTCCGCGCTGGGGCTGGCCAGCACTCCCACCAGAATCCTTTCCTGGGCGGGCCAAGGCCCGGCGATGGCGTGAGCTTTCATGTAGCTAACCATTTCCTTATCCACCGTATTGGCTACCACTCTGAGAGCCATTTGGCGCAGGGCCATCAGGTTGCCGGGGCGGAAAAATTTATCCACCGCTAAGCCGACGATATTTTTAACGTAAACTTTGCCCTCGTCCAGGCGTTTTAGCAATTCTTCCGGCGGAAGGTCGATCAGCTTGATTTCGTAAGCCGATTTGATTAGAGTGTCGGGCACGGTTTCCTTGACGTGGATGAACAGAATCTGATAAACGATATCGTTCAGACTTTCCAGGTGCTGGACATTGAGGGTGGTAAACACGTCTATCCCTGCGTTCAGTAATTCCTCGATATCCTGAAAACGCTTGGCGTGCTGTGCGCCCGGAGCGTTGGTGTGGGCCATTTCATCCACCAGGATCAACTGGGGCCTGCGCTTCAAGGCGGCTTCCAGGTTGAGCTCCTTTAATTTCATTCCTTTATAGCTGATTTCCTGGGGGGGAAGGATCTCCATGCCTTCCAGCAGATCTTCTGTTTCAGTCCGGCCGTGAGCTTCTATGTACCCGGCCACTACGTCAACCCCGTGATGCAGGATCTGGCGGGCGTCATTCAGCATGGCGTAAGTCTTCCCCACTCCGGGAGCGGCTCCCAGGTAAATGGTCAGCTTGCCGCGTTCGGACTCGCTTTCCAGCTTTTGAGCCAGCTGCAGCATAGCTTCCGGGGAGGGTCTTTTATAGTCGTCGTCCAGCATATTTTATAACTTATCCAGAGCCAGATTTAATTTTAAAACGTTGACCCGGTCGTCTCCCAGGACGCCGAACTGACGCTTTTCTTTGAATTTAACCAGCAGGGAGATGATTTTATCCTGGGTGAGGTTGCGGGCTTCGGCAATGCTTGGCGTCTGGTACAAAGCCGCTTCCCAGGTAATTTCGGGATCCAAACCGCTGCCTGAAGCCATAACCAGATCGGAGGGAATGGGTTCGGAAAAACCGGCGGCCTTTAAAGCAGCCGCCCGGTCCTGGATTTGCTTGATTAATTGCGGGTTGCCGGGCCCCAGATTGGAGCCGCCCGAAGCCAGGGGATTGTAGGCCGACCCGGCGGTAGCCGAAGGCCGGGAGATAAAATAGCGGGGAGACATGAATTCCTGAGCGATCAGACTTGAACCCGCGAGTTTCCCCTGGGCATCATACACCAGGCTCCCGCCCGCCTGAGCGGGGAAAAGTCCTTGCGCGGCCAGGGTCACCACCGCAGGATAAATCACCCCGGTCAAAATCACCAGGGATAAAAACAGCAAAAAGGCATTCTTTAGAGTTTTCATTGAACCCCCTATCTCATAAACATACTGATCAGCAGATCGATTAATTTAATCCCCACAAAGGGAATCAGCACCCCTCCCAGGCCGTAAACCAGCAGATTATAGACCAGCAGGCTCTGGGCGGGCATGGGGCGGTAGTTGGTGCCTTTCAAGGCCAGGGGAATCAAGCAGGGAATCACCAAAGCGTTGAAGATCACCGCCGACATGATGGCTGTATTGGGAGTGGCCAGGTGCATAATATTTAAGACATTCAGCTGGGGATAGATGGAAAGCAAAGCCGCCGGAATGATGGCGAAATACTTGGCGATATCGTTGGAAATGCTGAAAGTCGTGAGGGTGCCGCGGGTGATCAGGATTTGCTTGCCGATTTCCACGATGTCCAGCAGTTTGGTAGGGTTGCTGTCCAGATCGATCAGGTTGGCGGCTTCCCGGGCGGGCTGGGTTCCGGTATTCATGGCTACCGCCACGTCGGCCTGGGCCAGGGCCGGAGCGTCGTTGGTGCCGTCCCCGGTCATGGCCACCACGTACCCTTGCTGCTGGTATTTGCGAATCAGCTCCAGCTTGTCTTCGGGTTTGGCCTGGGCCAGAAAATCGTCCACGTTGGCTTCGGCGGCAATGGCGGCCGCAGTGAGAGGGTTGTCCCCGGTGATCATGATAGTCTTGATCCCCATGCTGCGAAGCTGGGTAAAACGCTGTTCGATGCCCTGTTTTAAAATATCTTTTAAATTGATCACTCCCAGGATCTCCAGGTTGCGGGCCACCACCAAAGGGGTGCCCCCGGACTTGGCGATTCCGTTGACTTTGGCTTCCAGATCGGGAGGGATATTGCCGCCTTGTTCCTGCACCAGCTTGACGATCGAGTCGGCGGCTCCTTTGCGGTAGGCGGTGCCTTCCAGAATGATGCCGCTGATCCGGGTTTCGGGCTTGAAGGGAATATTTTCCGCATCATGGGGCAGCTCATGCAGCCGCAAACCGTATTTGTTCTTGGCCAGCACCACGATGCTGCGGCCTTCGGGGGTTTCGTCGCTGTAGGAAGAACGCAGGGCCGACTCGGCCAGTTCGATTTCCGGGTAAGTTCCCACAGGGATAAATTCCACCGCTTCCCGGTTTCCCAGGGTGATGGTTCCGGTCTTGTCCAGCAAGAGCACGTTGACGTCACCGGCCGCTTCAATGGCCCGGCCCGACATGGCCATGACATTTCTTTGGAACAGCCGGTCCATTCCCGCGATACCGATAGCGGGCAGTAAGGCCGCAATGGTAGTGGGAGCCAGGCAGACAAACAAGGCGATCAGCACCGTAAGGCTGATGGCCTGCCCGTGCCCGGCCGAGATGGCGCTGTAATGAGAGAGCGGGCTTAAATTGAAAACTACCAGCAAGAAGACCGCGGTCAAGGCGATGAGCAGCACTTCCAGGGCTACTTCGTTGGGGGTTTTGCGCCTTTTAGCCCCTTCCACCATGCTGATCATCCGGTCTAAAAAAGTCTCTCCCGGGTCGGCGGTGATTTCCACCACGATGCTGCTGGCGATCACCTTGGTTCCCCCGGTTACCGCGCTGCGGTCGCCGCCCGACTCCCGGACTACTGGAGCCGACTCGCCGGTAATGGCCGATTCGTTTACCAGGGCGGCCCCGCAGACCACATCCCCGTCGCTGGCGATGATGTCTTCAGGCTCCACCAGGATCAAATCGCCTTTATGCAGTTGGGTGGAAGGCACCAGTTCATATTTTTCGGTCAGTGAAGATTTTTTTACTTTCTTGGCCGGGATTTCCGTGCGGGTTTTGCGCAGCGACTCAGCCCGGGCCTTGCCCCGGCTTTCGGCTACCGATTCGGCGAAAGTGGAAAACCAGACCGTAAGCCAGAGCCAGAACGCGATTAAGCCGGTAAACCAGCCATGAGTATAGTTTCCAGTGCATAAATCAAAGATAAAGTTAAGGGTAGTAATGATGCTGCCTATTTCCACCGTCAGCATTACCGGGTTGCCCCAAAGTTTGATCGGGTTCAGCTTGCCGAACGATTCCAGGAAGCCTTCTTTTAAAATGGCCGGATCGAAAATTCCTCTGGCGGCTTTATCTTGCTTACTAATGACCCCCACCCCCTTTCAGGAGCAGCTGTTCCACAATCGGGCCCAGGGCCAGGGCCGGGAAGAAAGTCAAGGCCCCGATAATCAGGATTACCACCACCAGCCAGAGAATAAAGGCCAGCTGGTCGGTAGGCAGGGTGCCGATGCCGGGAGGGGTATATTTTTTCCGCACCAGAGAGCCCGCCAGGGCCAGGGCCGCAGTGGCGGGAACAAACCTGCCCAGCAGCATGGCCAGGGAGGTGGTCAGGTTAAAATAAACCGTGTTGGCGTTTAAACCGGCGAACGCGCTGCCGTTGTTATTGGAGGCCGAGGCGAAAGCATAGAGCATTTCGGTCAGCCCGTGCGCTCCGGGGTTGAGAATCGAACTTAAAGCCGTTTTATTCATCAGGGAAACCGCAACCAGAATCAAGGTTACCACCCCGGCGGTCAATACGATCAATACCGAATACCACATTTCGGCGACTTCAATCTTTTTCCCCAGATATTCCGGGGTGCGCCCGATCATCAAACCGGCCACAAAGACCGCAATGATGACAAAAGCCAGCATGGTGTATAAGCCGCAGCCCACCCCTCCGAACACCACTTCTCCCAACAGGATCAACAACAGCGGAATCATTCCTCCCAGCGGGGTTAAACTGTCGTGCATGTTGTTGACCGCCCCGCAGGAGGTAGCGGTAGTGGCGGCGGAAAACAAGGCGGCGCCTGCCGGGCCGAAACGGATTTCCTTGCCCTCCATATAATAACCGGCGATGCCGGAACTTTTTAACAGCGGCGAACCACCCTGGTTTTCCGCCCAATAGAGACAAAATACCGCGGCGAGCAGAAGCCCCAGCATCACGGTATAAATCGCCCAGCCTTCCCGGGGTTTTCCCGCCATGCGCCCGAACAAGTTGGTGAGAGCGGCGGGCAACAATAGAATCAAGAGCACTTCAAAGAAATTCGCAAAAGGGGTGGGATTCTCAAAAGGATGAGCCGAATTGGCCCCGAAAAATCCCCCGCCGTTGGTGCCCAGCAATTTAATGGCTTCCTGGGAAGCTACCGGCCCCAGGGGCAAAACCTGGGTGGTTTGGACCCCGGGCTGGTAGAGGGGAACGGTCTTATAAGCGCTGAAATTCTGGATCACTCCCTGGGAAACCAGAATCAACGCCGCCAGAATCGCCATAGGAAGAAACACAAAAAGCACGGTGCGGGTCAAATCCTGCCAGAAGTTGCCGATGGTTTCCCGGGTTTTACGGACGAACCCCCGCACCAAGGCCAGCAAAATGGCAATACCGGTAGCGGCGGAGAGAAAATTCTGCACGGTTAAGCCCAGGGCCTGGGAAAAATAACTAAGCAGATTTTCCCCGCTATAGGCCTGCCAGTTGGTGTTGGTGACGAAGCTGACGGCGGTGTTTAAAGCTAAATCCCAGCTTAGGCCGGAAAATTTTTGCGGGTTTAAGGGGAGCAATTTTTGCCCCGTCAAGAGCAAAAACAAAAACAGCAAACCCAGAAAATTAAAGGACAATACCGCCCAGGCATACTGCTGCCAGGTCATTTCCCGGTTTTCTTCGACCCCGGCGAACTTATACAGCGATTTTTCCAGGGGAGAAAAGACAACGCTTAAAAAAGTCCGCTCTCCGGCATAAACCTTGGAGAGATAACTTCCCAAGAGGGGGGTAAACAGGGTCAAAAGGGCAAAAAAGGCTAAGATATAGATTATATCCAGATAAATTTCCGGCATGGTTCTCTCCCCATAATTTATAATTTAACAGGAATTATGAACCTTTTTTGTTCAATCGTCAAGGAGAGAATTTACTATTATTATTTCTGCCGGGCTTGCTGCACCACGATCCCGCAAATCGATTCCCGGTAATAGCTGATAAAGGCTTCGGGATGATTGGTATAGTTGTCCGGCTGCCAGGAAGTATCGTAGCCCTCTACTCCCACCTCCCCGCCTTCGATAACCGGGGTACGCTGCATAAATTCCACCACCAGTTTAATGGTGACGGCGGTTTGCTGGGGGTTCTGGGCGTCCAGGGAGATTTCCAGGTGGCCCCTTCTCTGGGCCGGGAGCAGAATGGCTAAAGTTTGATCCCGGTAGCGGTAGTCGGTGCTGAAAGTAGCGTAATTGTCGCCCTGTTCCTGGTTCAGCAGATACCAGCCGTTGGCTTTCAAATAGTCGGGAATCGCATCCTGCAGGGCTTCGATGGGCAGGTTGACCAGAGCCGTAGTGGCCAGGGGAGATTCCGAAACATAAGTTACCTTATCGCCCAGCCCCAGGGTTTTCATCCAATTCTCATTAGGCCCGGACTTCACGGCAGCCTGCTCTGAAGCTTCCTGGGCCGGGGCGGGCGGGGTGTATTCCTGGTGTTCCACCGGAGGGGTCGGAGCCTCGACGGGGGCGCTGATCGATTTTTCCGGGGGAGTCTGCACCTGGGCCTGGCTTTGGTCGGCCTGATCGGCGGCGGCCAGAACTTGACCGGGTTCACTTGCCGGGGTTTTGACTTCCATCGGTGGTACCGGCGCGGATTTTACCGCCGGGGCTGGTTTTGCTTCAACTTTCGGAGGCTCTATGGGGGCTTGGGCCGTAACATTATTAGATTCTGCCGGAATATCGCCGGGGGCGGTTTCAGCCTGGTATTCTCCGGGGGGGAAGTATTCCTTTACTCCCAGTTTTTCCAATTCCTCGGTTTTTTCGATTTTAGCCACGAAGGAAAGCTCTTTTCCGTCGTCCATTTTTACCTGGAGAAAATATTCCATATGTTTGGTCACTTCCGCGCTGTGGCCCGCCACCATGGTGTTCCATTGTTCCTGGGACATGGTCTGCGGGGAATTGAGGCCTTGAGGGAAATAATAAACCCGCGGAAAAAGGTCTTTATTGATGATCCGTTTAAACACCAGGCTCCAGCCTACCAGGTTCTGAGGTTGCTCGGCGCTCCAGAGGGATGAAGCCGGGATTAACAAGAGCAAGCAAAAAAGCAAAAATTTTCTCACGTTTTTTCTCTCCGTATTATTTTATTTTATATAGCCTTTTATTCGGTCAGAAAAAAAAATCCCCTTTTACCCCGCAGCCCTCCGTCAGCCGATCTTCCTCAACGGCTCAAGAAAAATCGGTTGGATTAAAACAAAAAGCTTAAAATCTTCCGCAATAAATTAACAATTTATTAACATTTTGGGGGGCGAAAAAAACTATAATAAGAATCAGTATGAAGATCTCTCCAGTTAAACCTCTTTGCGCCTCACCGGCCCGAAGAATACTGCCGGCAAAGCCTCGGAAAAAACCCTGGACGGTGCTGATCTATTCCGGGGGGGACAACAACTTGGACGATGTGGTCATCAACGGCTTAATCGACCGGGAAAAACTTACTCCCAGAGATTTGGCGGGGGTTAATCTGGTAAACCAATTCGACGTGGGAAGCCAAAAACCCGATTGCGGCGACCAGGATTGGGAAGGCTGCTACCGCACGGTCGTAAACCCCGGCGAGCACAAGCCCAATGAACTCTCTTCCCCGGTCATCGAATCCCTGGGACAGGTCAACATGGCCGACCCCCAAACTTTATCGGATTTTCTGGTTTGGGGAATTAAAAACTATCCCGCCCAAAACTACATGGTGATCCTGGAAAACCACGGCGAAGGCTGGCGGGGGATGATGGACGACGATTCCCATTGCGACGCCATGACCCTGCCCCAACTGGGGCAGGCGTTTAAACAAGCCCAAGAAGAAACCGGAGAAAAAATTCAGGTAGTTGGGTTCGCCGCCTGCTTGATGGGTTCCACCGAAGTGGCCTATGAATTAAAAGATGCGACCGATTACCTGGCGGGGCTGGAAGAGGTCGGAGTAGTACACGATCCCAACCACTTCACCTGGGGCAGGAATGAAGGCCGGATCTGGCCTTACGACAAGATTTTTTCCGCCGACCGGGACGGTAAATTGTTCTCCGAACTATCTCCCCGGCAAGCCGCTCAAAAAACCGTAAAAGAAGCTAGCCGGATGCCGGGCATCACCGCCATCTCGGCGGTGGATTTAAAGCAAGCTGCAAACATCGCACAAGCTGTCGAAGATTTAAGCAAGAAACTGATTCGCGGCAAAGTATCCGTGGATTTATTGAACTACCTCTTAACCAAAACCCAAACCTTTGACACCTTTGGTTATAAAGACCCGGCCGATTTCGCTCAAAAAATTCTGGACTGCCCGCAAATTAACGACCCCAAAATCAAACAGGCATCCACAACTTTGGTGGAGGCCGTAAACCGTGCGGTAATCGCCCAAGAACTTCACTCATACGAATACCTTAATCCGGAGAACGCTCACGGTCTTAATATATACGGAGACCCGAATTCCCGCCACCGGAGTTACAGCGGAACTCGCAACTATCTCCGTACGCAATTCGGTCAAGATAGCCCCCATTGGCTGGCGTTGCTGAAAATTTTGGGAAGACGCGAAAATCAATTTTATAACCGCATGAACAAATTGATCAACCCGCAAAACGGAACGCTGGCGGCCCAGGGGTTGATTGATCCCGAGGCCATGCTTTCGGCAAATCGCCAGTATCCCAAGGATTCTTTCAGATACAGTCCCGATTTGAAGTTCCATCTGGCCGGGGCTCTGAAAAAGGCCGTAAGGTTCTATCAGGCAAGCGAACCGAATCAGCCTTGGCCGCCTGCCGAATTAAAATCCCGGGAAAAAAAGTTCCTGGCAAAACAACTAACCTCGATGGAAAGAAAAATGTACGCCCTGCTGGAACAAGATTTTTTCTCCCAAACCAGACCTAGTGAATTTACCGATTTAGGAGATAGTTACTTCCTGGTAAAAGTCAGCCCGGTCAAAGGCGAAAACAGCGGGGGATTCCTCGGGGAAAAAAGCCCCGGCTATTTAGTCATTGATTCGTCCCCCGGCAAGTATGGCATTCGGGTAACGAAAATCTCCACCCAGGAGTAACCCCTTAAACTTGATTCTCCCCATGGAGTACCCGTTTTACGCCATCCATCCCGGTGATTTTAACCCGTAACAACTGCCCTCGCAAATTTACGGGGCCTTGAAACTCCACCGGCAGGTAATTCTCGCTGTGACCTTTTAACCTTCCGCCGCTTGAACGGGATTCGGGCAGCACCTGAAGATAGCGCCCCACATTTTCTTCCATAAATCTTAATTCGGCTTCCCGGTTTAGTTCTTGAAGCTCACGGCTGCGGGCTTTTTTGGTTTCCGCTCCCACCTTTTCGGGGAAAGCCGCCGCCCTGGTGCCGGGGCGAGGGGAATAAGCGAAAATATGCAGATGATAAAATGGCAGGCCGGTTAAATACTGCCGGAGTTCGGCAAAATCATCATCGCTTTCCCCGGGAAAACCCACCATGATGTCCATAGTTAAAGCCAGGCCGGGAATGCTTTTCCGGCTTTCCAGCCAGAAGCTTTTCAGTTCTTGCGGGTCATAGCGGCGATTCATCAAGTTTAAAATTTTGGGGCTGCTGTGTTGCAGCGGCAAGTGAAGGTGAGGGCAGCAATTGGGGTAGCGTTTCATCAAATCCGGCAACTCGGGAGAAAAATCCATCGGCTCCAGGGAACTCAAGCGAAAGCGTAAACCGGGGAAATCCCTCAGCAGCTCCTCAATTAAATCCACCAGCCGGGTTTGAGGCTTAAAATCCCGCCCCCAGGCCCCCAAATGCACCCCGCACAAAACCAGTTCCCGGTAGCCGGTTTGCACCAGTTTTTCCACTTCCCGCCTGATTTCGGCTTTTTCCCGGCTCCGGCTGCGGCCCCGGACATAAGGCACGATGCAGTAAGAGCAAAAATGATCGCACCCGTCCTGAATTTTCAGCAAAGCCCGGGCGCGCTTTTGGGGGAAAACCCCTTCTCCGGGGGCCGAAGCCAGCCCTAAAAGCTTGAGGATATCGGGCTTTTGTTCCCGGGTGAAAACTTCCACCCGGCCGGGAAAATCGTTAATAAAATCCGGATTCTCCACCAGGCAACCCATCACCGCCACCCGAGCCTTGGGGTTATGGCTCAAAACTTTCCGGATCATCTGGCGGCATTTCCGGTCGGCGGCTCCGGTCACCGTGCAGGTGTTGACCACCACAAAATCGCAAGGCTCGTCCGGGGAAGCTTCCGTGAAACCCAGCTTCAAAAAGCCCGAACGCAAAAGTTCGGTATCGTACTGGTTAACTTTGCAGCCCAGGGTAATAAAACCGACTTTTCTACTGTTCAGGAGCGGCTCCTCCCCCCTGAAGGGACGCGGCTTCTTGGTCCAGCATGCGGCATTTTTGCTGCAGGTCGGCGGCTTCACTGGAAAGTTTTCCCAGCCCCGAGGGATCTCCTGAAGACAAAGCCTGAACCATCTCTGAGAGCAGGGTCTGGGACTTCGCAAGCACCTCGATGGTGCCTTGATGATAATCCCGGCAGGCCGGGGGCGGGGTGATGGCTTGGGCCTGGCGTTCCATCCGGGCATATGTGTCGGAAAGCCTGGTTAATTCCGAATAATCTCCCTGCTGAATCTTGGCGGCCACTTGTTCGGCAAACCCGTCCGAACCGCTCCAGTACTTTTGCCCCTCCATGGCCTGATCCATTTTTTTAAAATAAGCGTTGATTTGCTGCTGTTCGGCGGAAAGCCCCGGGCTTACCGGCTGGGGGGCGATTGATCCGGCGGCTTGCGCCGGAGCCGCCTGGGAAGGTTGAAAAGATTGGGAAGGCGCAGCAGGCGAAACCGGCTGGACCAACCCCACCTGGTAAGTTTGGAGCGACTGGACGGGAGGATTCGGGGGATCAGGGGCAACCTGAACCGGCGTGAACTCGGGTTTTCCCTGCTCAACCCCGCTGGTTTGCAGCAGGGGAACCTGGCTGGTGGTTGGAGAGTTCGATGAAACCGCAGGGCTGGGTGCAGAAGCCGGAACTGCAGTAGTTTGGGGGCGGCCAACCGTCGAGCGGCCCAGAAAAAAAGCCAAAAGCAAGGCCAAGGCCACGATCAAGCCGATCACGGCCCAGACGGTCTTGTAACTTAAATAAACCCCTTGATTTTCACCGGATTTTTTTTCGTTTCCCATAAACATATTATAACTCGAGCCGGTAAATAAAAAAAGAGGAGTTGAGTTTTCTTTACGCGAAAAATATTCTACTATGTTATGCCCTAAATGTCAGGCGGCCAACCCCAGAGGAAGCAAATTCTGCCAGAATTGCCAATCTATTTTGCTGGCCATTCCCGGAGATTTCCTGGAAGATCCACAGACGGTTCCGCTTACCGGCAGGCTGGAATCGGTCAAGGATGTTTGCGAAATGGTGAAGAAAGGAGAAATCACTCTGGATGAATTCAGCGCTTTCCTTTCTTCGGTTTCCAACCTTCTGGCCGTAAAGGCCGAAGAAATTACCGAACTGGTAGAAAGCAGTAATTACGCCTCGCAAGCCCCCCAAGAAGTGGAAGCGGGCTTTAAAGGGATGGATCTTTATGAAGCGGGGCTGACCAATATGATCCTTTTCATCAGCACCGGGGATCCGGCAGTGCTGGACGAGGGATTGAAAATGATCGCCCAGGGCAACGAATTCATCAACCAGGCCATGGAGCTGAATCAGAAGGCCAGCCGGAATCTGCAATGGGACATTATGCTCTAAGCCATGATCAAAGCGGCAATTGACCTGGGCAGCAACTCCCTGAAGCTCCTGGTGGCGCAAATCGAAGGAAAAATCATTACCCCCCTGCTCTTCAACATCAACCTGACCCGCCTGGGAGAAAAGCTGGGAGAAGACGGTATTCTCTATCCCCCCGCCCTGGAGCGGACTTTAGCCGGGCTCGAAGAACTAATCAAGGAATCGCGCCGTTTGAACACCCAGGAAATCATTTTGCTCGGCACCCAGGCAGTCCGGGAAGCTAAAACTCCCGATTTAAAAACCCTGATTCAGGAAAAACTGGGACTTCCCTTGACCGCGCTCTCCCCCGAGGAAGAAGCCGTGCTCTCCAGGCGAGGGGCGCTGGTAGATTTTCCCGACCCCCGGGCGGTAATTTTCGATGTGGGAGGCAAAAGCTGCGAGCTGGCGGGAAAAAATTTCTTTTACAGCCTGCCCTTGGGAGCCGTCAGCCTGACCGAAAATTTTCTTAAGTCGGACCCGGTAAAACCCTGGGAAATTCAGGCCGCCCGAGAGCGCATTGAAGAAATTTTATGGGAAGTGCTCCCTCCCCAAGAGCCGGATCATCTGGTCGGGGTGGGAGGAACTATTGTAACCCTAGCCAAGATGGCCAAAAACCTGGAAGAAATTCAGCCCCATAGGCTGCACCAGCAAGTATTAACCCTGGAGGAGCTGAGCGAGTTGAACCTGGAAATGGCCCGGCTGACCGTTGAGCAGCGCCGAGAGATTTACCGGATCTCCTCGCGAAGGGCCGACATCATTCTGGGGGGCGGTTTGCTCAATCAAATGATGATGGAATGCCTGGGGATGAAGCAAATTTACGTCAGCGTCTGGGGGCTGACCCTGGGCGCCATGATGGACGAGGATTCGCGCTTGAACCCAACCAGCCGGGAAAATCTGCGGGAGATCTAAAATGGGAGAAATTAGAGAATTAGTTCAAGTAAAATTAATCGTGGGCCAAATCGCCCAGACTCCCGAACTTTTCGAGGAAGCCCAGGAGCGGCTCTGCTCAAAGTTCGGCGCAGTCGATTACGAAAGCCCTATCATCTTGTTTTCTTATACCGATTACTACGAGCCGGAAATGGGCAAGGCTCTCTTAAGAAAATTCATCGCTTTTGAAAAATTAATCAATCCCGACGAGCTGGTAGAAGCCAAACTCTTTACCCAAAAAATCGAAAGCCAAATGGGAGAGCGTAAAAACGGGAATTTAAAACGCAAAATCAACCTCGACCCCGGATACCTTAACCTGGGCAAACTGGTGCTGGCCACCACCAAGGATCACCAGCACCGGCTCTACCTGAGAGACGGCATCTTCGGAGAAGTCACTCTGCGCTATAAAGGCGGCACTTACGCCGGCTGGGAATGGAGTTATCCCGACTATCGCAGCCCCGAATACTTAAATATTTTTCATTGCATCCGGGAGATATACCGGGATCAAATCGCTCCGGCCAATACTGAGATTTCCGTTTCGACCCAATAACCGGCTAGACTATCCCAGCCCTTGCCTCATGGCTCTTGATTCGGCGGCGACCAGAGCAGAAACAAATCAAAGAAATTATTGCTGATGTCGGGAGTTAGCTGCACCGGCGGCCGGCGGCCGTCCTGAGTATCGCGCATAGCTCCAAGCCAGGCTGTTGTCGTCCGGGGAATAAACCGGGTAAACATTGCGCTGCCGGTCGCTTTGATCGGCTACCAATATCTCAAGATTGTCCCCGTTCCAATCGCACTAGTAAATTCCGCTTGATAACTGACGGTTCTTTGAAGCCGGCTCCCTCACCCCGTGATTGAAAATGTAAAAAGCGACGGTTCCTCCACAGTTACTGAGGGCCGGCGTGACTCCGTCCTCCTCCTCATTGGGCAGAAATATATCGTGCCAATCGCTGCCGCCTGCGGTATCGATCGAAAAAATCTGGGTTCCCTGCTCAATCGGAACCGGAGTCCGCAAGTTGCGCAGGTGGATTTTCTCCCTGCTCCGAAATTCTGGACCGGTTATACCGGAACTGCTGATGGTGAACAAAAGCCTGCTCCCGTCGGGAGTATAACGCAGCGAGCTGATAATCGTATTCCAATCGCTTTCCATCTGGTAAATGGACCGGATCGGCCTCGGGATTTTCCAGATCCATAATCCTGATCTGGCAGATCATCCCGTCGTATTCATTCCCGCTTTGGTCATAATAAATGTAGGCCAGGTGGGTATCGTAGGAAGAAAATACCGGATATACGCACCAGTGATTCCAATCCTCATCCTCCACCAGCAAAACCCGATCATCTCCCGCCCAATTGTTCAGGTAAATGCCGTTGGCAAACTGGCGGGAGTGGGAAGCAGGCTCGGCTCCGGGCCAAAAAACTTTGGCTCCCGGGGCCATCTGGTTGTTGAGTTGAAGGTTATCCTTCAAATTAATATTGGAACCGGCAGGCGAGATGCTTCCGCTCACCATGGGGAACCAGGCTTCTACCTGAAACAGCGGGGAAGGCCGGTCTTGGGCTATCCCCGGGACTAAACTAATAATTCCGAAAACCAGAATGATTAAAACTAAAAAAGCCCGTTTTTTTTACGGGCTTTTTTCACTTTGAGTCAGGCTTTAACCGGCTCCGGTTTGATCTTGGCTTTCCGGCGCAATTCTTCGTAAGCTTTCAAGTATTTGCGGCCCGAAGCCTCCCAGGAAACGTCGGCGGTCATGGCCCGGATTTGAAGATTCCGGTAAGCCGCCTTCCTCTGATAGAAACTGACCGCCCGCTTCAAGGCGTCCAGCAGCTTTTCCCCGGTATATTCGGTAAAAGAAAAACCGTTTCCGGCTATGGGGTTTTCATCGACATCTATGATCGTGTCGGCCAGCCCTCCGGTAGCCCGAACTACCGGCACCGCCCCGTATCTGAGGCTGTACATCTGGTTTAAACCGCAGGGTTCAAAACGGGAAGGCATGAAGAAAAAATCGGAACCCGCTTCGATCAAGTGGGCGATCTGGTTATTGAAAGCCAATTTAAGCCCGAATTTTTCCGGGTATTTTTTCTGCAATTTGGTAAAGGCTTCGTGGTAGCGGGGTTCCCCGGTGCCCAGCAATACCAGCTGCAGATCCAGCTTCATAATTTCAGTAAATTTTTCCAGGATCAAGTCGAACCCTTTCTGATCGGCCAGCCGGGAAATCATCCCCACTACCGGGGTTTCCTTGCGGTATTCCAGGCCGAACTCCTTGACCAGGGCTTTCTTATCGACTCCCCGTTTTTCCAGGGTAGTGACCGAATAAGCCTGGGGTATCAATTTATCGCTTTCGGGATTCCAGATATCCACATCCACGCCGTTCAAAATCCCGGTTACCCCGCCTTTTTCTTTCAGCAGCCCTTCCATCCCCTCCCCGTAAGCCGGGGTGGTAATTTCCTTGGCGTAAGTGGGGGAAACCGTGGTGATCAAGTCGGCGTAATAAATTCCGGCTTTCATTAAGTTAAGTTGGCCGTAAAATTCCAGCGGCCCCATCGGACAGAGCAATTTCTCATCCAGACAAGTAACCGGCAGTTTCTCAGCCGAGAACACCCCCTGGTACTGCAGGTTATGAATGGTCAGCAGGGTCGGCAGCTCGTTACCCCCAAGCTTGAGATAAGCCGGCACCAGGCCGCTCTGCCAGTCGTTGCAGTGCACCAAGTCGTACTTGCTTTTCAGGATGAAGGAGTAAACCGCCTTGGAGAACAGGACGAACCTTTCAAAATCATCGGGATAACCGTAAACCTGCTCCCGATCGAAAAACTTAGGATAATCCACCAGGTAAACCTTGATTTTGGTTCCGGGAAAAGCGGTGACAAAAATGTCAATTTTCACCCCGTCTTCCAGGGTCAAGGAGGCGGCTTTTTTCGGAGCTTCCTGGACGGCTTTATTCACAAACTGCCGGTAATAAGGGATGATTACCTCGACCTCGGCTCCCAGGGGAGCCATGGCCAGGGGGATGCTGCCCGCCACATCGGCCAGCCCGCCGACCTTGGCAAAGGGCACGACTTCCGAAGCTACAAACAATACTTTCATTTTCCCTCTCCTTTGGTGTTATTTTTTATTCCCTTTTTTAGGGGAAGGCAGGTAAGAAACCAGACTGCAATTTTCCATTTTCAGGTATTTTTGGGCCGCTTGCTTTACCTGCTTGATACCGACTTTTTCCAAGCCCGCCAGGTAACGCTCGGCCTCCCGGTAGTCCCCCATCGAGTGATAAAATCCCAGATTTTGAGCCATTCCCTCGCAGGTTTCCAGCTGGAACAGGTACTGGCTGGCCAGTTGGTTTTTGGCTTTTTCCAGTTCCAAGGGGGTGATCTCTTCCTGTTGCAGGCGTTCGATTTCCTGGAATATCGCCGATTTCGCGGCTTCCAGTTTTTCGGGAAGCAGAATCGCTTCCACCAGTAGCAGTCCGGGATCTTTCGAAGTGATGCTTCCGGCCAGAACTTTCAAGACCAGCCGGCTTTCTTCCCTCAGCTTCAGGGGCAGGCGGGAGGTCTGTCCCTGGCCCAGGACGGCGGATAAAATTTCGCAGGAGTAAAAATCCCGGGATAAAATTTCAGGAATGTGATATCCCAGCATGACAAAGCCGGTCAAAATGTCGCCGTGATAGGTTTTTTCACGGAAGCCGGTCTGGGATTTTTCTTTAGGCGGTACGGGGATGGGGGCCGATTTACCGGGCAAGTCCCGGAAAATTTTTTCCACCAGGCGGATGGTTTTTTCCTCGTCAATGCCCCCGGCGATCGATAAAAACAAGTTGGGGGCGGTGTAATAATCGCGGTGGAAATCGATCAAGTCTTGGCGCGGCATATCCCGAATGGTTTTATCGTAGCCGATGATGGGTATCCGGTAAAGATGGCGCTGGAACGAAGTTTCCAGCAGCTTTTCCAGGGCGTAGTGTTCCGGCAGGTCTTTGCCCATGCGGATTTCTTCCAGAATGACTTTTCGTTCCTTTTCCAACTCTTCTTTGTCGAACAGCGGATTTAAGAGGGCGTCGGACAAGATATCCAGCCCCTTTTCCATATAGCGGGTGGGGACGATCATCCAAAAACAAGTATGCTCCCAGGAGGTGAATCCGTTCAAATAGCCGCCCAGGCCGTGAACTTCCTGAGCGATTTTTCCCACTCCCCGGCGGGAAGTGCCTTTAAAAAAGATATGCTCCATGAAATGGGAAATTCCGGCCAGCTCGGGCTGCTCGTAAATCGAGCCGATTTCCACCCAAAGGGCCAGGCAGGCCACTTTGCTCTCGGGCATTTTGCGGGTCAGCAGGGGTAGGCCACCCGCCATTTGTTTCTTCGTCAGGTAAATTTTTTTTTCTTTCATTTAATAACTCTCAAAGCAGGATTTTTTTTACAATATTCTGAATACAAAGAATTATTCTAAAGGAAATCATTCAATACCTGCCTGACTACTTTGCATTGGAGGAGTTCATGGGGAAAAAACTCTTGTTTCTGGCGATTTTGGTTTTATTCGGCCTGGGAAATTTGGCTGCCGACCCGCTTAATTGCGGTTCCTGGGCCCAGGATGCGGTTAAGCAATTAACCGCCAAGGGTATCTTAAACGGCTTTCCCGACGGCACAATGAAAGGCGACCGGGCTATGACCCGCTGGGAAATGGCGCTCACGGTGGCCAGACTTTTAAAGGACTGGGAAGGCCAAGCCCCCAAATTCCTAACCAAGGCTGAACTGGATGAAGTCCGGCAACTGGCCGATTCGGTGAAGGACGAGCTCAGCGCTTTCGGGGTCAGCATCAGCTCCCTGGAAAGCCGCATCCCCCCGCTGGAAAAACGGCTTTATGATCTGGAACGGATAAAATTTTACGGAGCCTTCGACTCCATCATGGTGACCCAGGGAGTCACCGGGCAGGTAGGCAAAGGAACCGCCTCCAACCTGGCCACCGACTGGTTCAACGGCCGACGGATCGCCATCGGTTCGGGGCTGACCGGGGTAGGACTTATGGGCATGGAAGCCCGCCTGACCGACCAGCTTTATGCCGGCACCGAGTTTACCGGCTATACCACGGTGGGGGACGACACGGTGAGCCAATACTGGGGAGTCACCCCGCCTTTCCTGGACAATAATTTCACCTCGCTGGGGGGAATCAACCCCACCACTTCCGGTGCCAACAACACCCCCTGGACCAGGGTAAACCTGGAGCGGGTCTGGCTCAAACACGTCCCCACCAATAACCAGGTGTGTCTGGGCACTTATGTGCTAAACGAAGTTCCCGGCGAAGTGCTGGTGGGAGTCCGCAACCCCAATATCAACCAGCCTCCCATCCTGCCCTTCTTCGGAATTAACTGGGACGGAAACCTGAAAATCCTGAGCCAGGCGAAAACCGAATTCGTTTATTCCATGCTCCCCACCCCTACTTACACGGTGGACGGGCAGAATTACCACCTTCCCAGTTGGCTGACCGGGGGCACCGTTCACTGGCCGCTGGGCAAGGCCGACCTAGCGCTCAGCTTTATCCGCAGCCTCAACGAACCGGTCAGTTCAGGCTTCCCCCAGGGCGGGGGATATTTGACCCCCCTGCCTTCCAACCTGCAGTGGGCCGAAGCCAATACCGCCACCGGCTTCAGCGGTTCGGTGGGCCCGCAGGGACAGGACACTTACGGCCTCCGTCTGGATTATAAATTCACTCCATTTTTCAAGGCGGCTTTTCATACCGCCAGCACCAACTATAACCCCGACACTTCCAAAGTGCTGTGGAACAAGCATGTTAGCGGTGGAACCTACAATTTTCTGGTGGAAGGGCTGATGAAAACCACCAAGCTCAAAGGGGAATTTTTCTTCGTCTGCCCCAAGTTCGACCCGATGATCCTGCCTTACCCTTCCAACCCCAATATCCCGGTCTTTTTGCCTTACGCTTCTTATTACAGCAACTATTACCAGCTCCATGACAACTTCGAACTGCCCAACAACCGCCGGGGCTACCGCTTGAAACTGGAACAGCCTTTTACCAAGGGCCTGTTCCATCTGGCCTATGAAAATATGACCCAGGTAAAATCATCCAATATCGTGGAAATCACCACCCCCGGCTTTATCGAGCCCTTATTTCCTTCCATGAACTTGGGGAATGAAAAAGGCCAATTAAGAAATTTCTCTACCGGCCTGGCCTATCAATTCGCGGGAAACTTAAACGCCCGGCTGTTCTATTATAATTACCAAATGCTCCGCAATACGGGAGCTCGCAATATCAACGACGACATCAACCTGAACCTGAACCAGTTGACCTTCAACCTGGAATATCCTTTATGTCAAAAAGTCAGTCTGGCCGCCGGTTACGCCACTATGAATTTCAAAGGCCACAACATCAACCAGATCGAGCAAAACATCACCCAGAACCTGCCCAGCATTTCTCTGAATTACCAGCCCGCCCCGAGCAGTTCCATCCAACTGGGCTACCGTTATTACTCCACCAAGGAAGGGCAGGCCGGGGTCAACAATACCTGGTACACTCCGCAAACCACGCTGGAATTCAAAACCCAGCTTTAAACAAAGGGGGGGAATTAAACATGAAAAAAATCACTTTGGCGCTCCTACTGGGATTAATCTTAAGCTGGTTTATGGCAGCTCCCTTGGGAGCTATTTCTGCAGACTGGAAACTGGTAGCCCGGGTCAAGGGCAAGGTAGAAGGCTATCTGCAGCAAAAGCAATCCTGGCAGACCATCTGGCAGGCCATCCTGATGCAGGACGGCGACAAGGCCCGGACTTACAGCGATTCCCGGGCCAAGATTATTTTTGCCGACGACAGTTCGGTACTCATCGGGGAAAATTCCCTGGTAGAAATTGATAAATTCAATTACCAGCCCCAGACCAGGCAAATCCAGCTCAAAATCCTGGTGGGCAAAATCCGGACTTCGGTCAGCAAGTTCCTGGGCAAGGACTCTTCTTTCGAAGTCATCACCCCCAACGGGGTGCTCTCTGCCCGGGGCACAGAATTCTTCGTAGAACAGCAGCAAGAAATGGACTTAACCGCCGGGGAAGACGAAATTTCTCAGGCCAACTCGATGGGCAACACTTATGTGCGGGTCTTTTCGGGTACGGTATATGCCAACACCCCGCTGGGCAGCTTCCCGATTTTTGCCGGGCAGTCGGCCCAGTTAACCGGGGGAGGCCAGTTCTTCCTCAACCCGGCTTATTTTACTCCCACCGGAAGCCTGCCTCCGGGAGGAACCGGCAATGGAGGGGATACCGGCAACCCGCCGGGCACTGACGGCACCAACCCTCCCGATGGCAACGGCAACCTTCCGGGGGGCGGAACCGCCAACCCCGACCTGGACCTTCAGCTTCCCGAATTTTCGGGATCCAACATCCCCAACCCGCCCGCTTCCACTCTCGGGCTGACTCCTCATTCCGGCAGCCTGGTTCCCGTGGAACCGGGCAACGGAGGGATTCTGCCTCCCAACCCCAGCGGTAACGGCAACCTGCAGATCATCGTCAACCCTCCGACCGGCAACCAGCCGGTAATCATACATTAAGGAGTCAATATCGCTATGAAGCTCAAAAATCAATTTTTGCTCTGCTTGATTCTGGGCCTGGCGCTCAGTCTGCTGGCCGGATGCGGAAGCGGGGGAGGAAGCAGCTCCCAAAATAAAACCGGCAACCTGATGGTTCAGGTGGACTGGCCTGATCGTGAGATCCCGACCGACACCCAATACTTCACGGTTGACCTGTACCGGGTCTCCACCACCACCAAGGCCGTGCCCACCACCACTATCGTTCAACCGCAAACCACCGCCACCATCAGCAGCATCCCGACCGGAAGATATAACCTGGCGGTTTACGCTTTTAACGCCGACAATCAGAAAGTGGCTTACGCCAGCCGGATCGTTTATGTCGCGGCGGGCGATAATCATCCGGTGGACCTCACCCTCAACCCGGGGCAGGGACTATGGACCGCCCTGATGATCAGCCGCCAGAGAAACTGGCAGGAAAGCGGAAGCACTCCCGACCAGGTCTATATCAACGGCATGATCAGCAATCCGGTGACTCTCGAACCCGGCCCCTACACTTTCACCATCCCTGATGGAACTCCCCAGAGCATGATCGACTTGGGCCCGGGGGGTGAAACCACGGCGATTAATTATTTCATCGGCAACCCGGCCAGCGATGAGGGACTGGCCCAATTGGAAGGTCGGGGTAGCGGCTCCTGCTATGCTTACAGCCAAATTGCCGCCCCCGAAACCGAAACCGGGAATTACCGCTTCAACGTGAACGGAACGATTCAAAATGTTAATTATCCACACCCGGCTCCTGCCCAGGTGAATATCACCAATCCCGGCAGCGGGGATATCCTGGATTTAAATACCCCTATCCTCATTAACTGGGAATCCCTGGGTTCGGAATACGGCTACCTGGTTAAAGCTTACTCTTATTCTTATTCCGTTTTCTCCGGGGAAGACACCTATAAGTACTGCTGGTCCAATGTCGACTTGAGAAATCTCAATTTCAATAATTTACAAGCCCTTTCCCAAATGGTGGACAACCTGCCTAACGCAACTTCCGCCACCATTCCGGCCGGGGTTTTCCCGCCCGGAAGCGCGGGAATCGTAATTACCGTGACCGCTTTTAACAAAACCTGGAAGCAAACCGAAATGGAAATGACCCCCAATCTCCTGGTGCTGCCTTATTCCAGCGACAGCATAATGATCAATATCCGGGCCTGGAGCACCTTTAAACAAGACGCCTCCCGCAATTCCTGCGCCTGGGTCGAAGGCCCCGACTATTCCTACCAGCGCTGGACTTACAGCACCGGCGGAGGAATCACCGGCTCACCCGTCACCGATTACCAGGGCACCATTTATATCGGCTCCCAGGACGGCAAGTTATATGCCGTAAACGGCGACGGAAGCTACCGTTGGTCTTATGATACCGGCTCCTCCATCACCCAATCGGCGCTGTTTGGCGATTTTCCGGAGAACCGGGTCTTCGTGGGAGCCGAGGACGGCAAGCTTTACGCCCTTGACCAGGACGGTAATTTTCTATGGAGTTATACCACCGGGGGAGCGATTACCAATTCCCCGATCCTGGGTAGTGATGGAAGCGTCATCTTCGGCAGCGCCGACCATAAACTTTACAGCCTTTCCGCTTACAACGGAAATCCTGCCTGGGTATATACTACCGGGGATGAAGTTCATTCTTCTCCGGCTGCCGACAACCAAGGCAACCTTTACTTCGGCTCGGACGACGGCTCGGTCTATGCCTTGAACCCTAACGGCCAACGGCTTTGGAGCTACAACACCGGGGCTCCGGTCAAGTCCACTCCCTGCATCACCCCGAATCGACAGATCATTATCGGCTCCGACAACCACCAGCTTTATGCTTTCAATTCCAACGGAAGTATTGCCTGGAGCTATCTGGCCGATGGAGCCGTCAGTTCCTCCCCAGCCATGGACAACCAGGACTACCTTTATTTCGGTTCCGAATACGGCACTTTTTATTCCCTCTTCCCCAACGGAGTATTCAACTGGTCTTACCACGCGGGAGGCTCGATAGTTTCTGCACCGATGACTTCAATCCAGCGCAATGTTTATTTTGGAGTCGGCAACGGCAGATTCCTGGCCCTGGATGATAAGGGAGAACTGCTGTGGGAAAAGACTCTGGGCAGCCAACTTTCTTCTTCCCCGGCCATGGTACAGGAGGGAATCGTCTATATCGGCTCGGGCGACGGGCAGCTTTATTGTCTGGGAGCTATGCAGGCGCCGCCGGTAATTACCGCCATTTCTCCCAACGCTCAGGCTCCTGGCGGCCAGGTTACCATCACCGGAAACAATTTCGGCGGAGAGCTTGATAACCCAAGCCTGGTGTTCTACCATAACCAGCCGGCTTCAATAATCTCCCGCAGCAGCAATTTCATAATAGCCACAGTACCCCAAGGGGCCTTAACCGGCCCGGTTTATTTGGAGCTTAATGGTTTACACAGCGATCCCATTAATTTTACGGTAACCGCACCTTAACCGAGGAGAAAAAAATGAGAAATTTTTTAAGTCTGGCTCTCTGTTTGATGCTGATAACAACTCTGATCTGCGGCTGCGGTTCGGGCGGGGGCACTTCCGGATCCAACCAGGGGAATGGCTTTACCGTCAACCTGCTTCCCTCCAAAGGCTCTAACGATACCATGCCTCAGGGCTTCCCACCGGGAACCAGTTTGTTTCTTGTCCAGATATATAGTTCGGCGGGCAGCCGGGAAGCTCAAGCTACGATTGTTTACCCTAACACCAGTTGCACTTTCACCGGTTTAACACTCGGAATCAAAGTAATACGGGTGGCGGCGCTCGATAATAACGCACAGCTCCTGGCTTACGGGCAAGGCAACGCTAATGTCGCCAGCGGGAGTACCACCACAACCGATACTAACGCTAACGCCAGTATCACGGTTTATTCCGGCCCTCCCGCCTGGGCGGTGGTAATGCCGCAAAGCGAATATAACCAAACTTACTATGACCAGGAACAAAGGAGCGGCTGCGTAGCCTTGGTTACCTCTCCCACCGGAAATTTTACCCGCTATGAATATACGGTTACTTTTCCCGACGGCCAAGGGCTGCCGCTTCCCGACCAGGGCGCCGGCGGAGAAATCACCGCCTTAAATTATTCCTACGGCCCGGTAACTGATTACCATTACGAAGGTTATGCCCAATTCGGGGGAAGGGGCACCGGATCTTACCTGCAGGCCGCCAGCTCCTTGCCTGCCAACCAGTTGGCAGGAACTTATCATTTCGCCCTAGGCGACCAAAGCCAGGATATCGTTTATGAACACACTTACCAGCCAATTCCCTTGATCACCACCCCCTCGGCTTACTCCCGGGCGGATTTCTCCCGGCCTTTTCTGGTGCAATGGCAGGATTTGGGACCCGATTATGTTTACAACATCGAGCTTTCCCACCAGAACGGCAACCTCAAAGATTATTACTGGAGCTACGCCGACATTAGAGGCTTCAATCCCAACAACTGGCAAATGCTCAATAGTTTTCTCGACAACTATACTACCCGCAATTTCTGCCTGATCCCCGGTGGAATGATCCCGGCCGATCTATCCAATGTCACTATTTCCGTGCGGGCTTTCCGCCGGGACTGGGTGCAGCTGGATTATTACACCAACCAGGAGAACCCCTTCATGACCGTCGGTAAGGTAGTGATCCCCAACTCCAGCCACCAGATCATGCTCAATCCCATGGCAAATCTCCAGCAATCCCCGTATTTAAGCGGTCTCACCCCGGACAACGGGGCGCGCGGCACTCAAGTGACCCTGACCGGAGGGCGGTTCGGAGCAAGCCAGGGAGATAATTACCGGGTCTTTTTCGGACCAAGCCAGGCCGGAACGGCCGTTTCCTGGAGCGACACCCAAATTGTAGTAACTGTGCCCAACGATGCCTTAAACTGCCCGGTATATGTTCAGGTGAACGAAATGATCAGCAATCCCAGGGAATTCATCGTGAACGGGCCTTATCTATCCTCCATCACTCCGAATAATGTTCCGGTCGGCACGCTGGTTACTCTGATGGGAGAGAAATTCGGCGAAGCGCAAGGCAGTTCCCGGGTAGTTTTCTCGGGAGTCAATGCCGCAAACGCCTTAAGCTGGGCCGACAACTTGATTGTCATCGCCGTGCCTTTCGGGGCTCATAGCGGAGACGTCAAGGTGTATGTAAATGATTTGCCCAGCCATCCGTTTGCTTTCAATATCGTAGAAAATTAGAAAAAGTCACTGCTGTCCAATAAAAATTTCCAGTTAAAAAAAGGGATAACCTCTAATCTCTTAAAAGTTTAAGTTGAAACCCAAAAACCAAGAGAAGGAGGCTATCCATGTATAACTATAGCACAATCT
>Ga0074195_1000193_pt1 | contig 147773 bp, 247 predicted proteins | sample EPASupsiteHSE623_FD_64525 | JGI IMG/M metagenome (GOLD analysis project Ga0074195, IMG submission 64525) | Bioremediated contaminated groundwater from EPA Superfund site, New Mexico - Sample HSE6-23 | ecosystem: Environmental > Aquatic > Deep subsurface > Groundwater > Contaminated ...
GAGAAATTATCTATTCATTTCTTTAAATTCCCATCTAAATCTCTTAGACTCCCCTCCACATCTGAGTTGATAATCAAATACATGACCAACAGCTTCTCCGCAACCCAGTCCATGATTATCTCCGAACTCCATTACATTGGGTCCTGGCTTGATTTTCTGTTTAATCTTGCCAGCAGACTCTAGAAATTCCTTCTCGGTGAAATTATAGTCGTATTCCTTATTAAAGTCGCGTAGAACCTGAAGATTCTCTTGGGCGAAATCCTTTACGGTTAAAGGATTCTTAGTCTTGTTCTCAATAATAAAGCTGGTGCTGCTAGAGTTTGAAACCCATCCAGATCTCTTAATCACTCTTCTGCCTCCATAGAATTAGTATCTGGCTTAGTATTTAAAACTTCCTCAACCTCGTTGCCGAGGAACCACGTTAGATCATGAATCGAACTTAGAAGTTTAAACCAATTTTCTTTATTATTTAACCGGCTAGAAGATTCAATTTCCTCCAGCCTCTTAAGTGTTCTTTCAATCATATCTAACCCGTTCTCATCAAACTTATATTCCTTCATTCTTTAGCACCTCTTTTGGATTCATATTCCATATCTCCTTCTGATTACCAAACTCATCTTTCAAATACCTTCCATTACATCTAGGAGACCTTCGAATATACTTCGCGAGGAAATCGATCTTTTCTTCCCTTTCGACTCTGTACACAACTCCCTCTGTTCTCTCCAGAGCACCGTGGAATCCAAATTCTCCAAGAAGATCTAGAGATTCTTCAATAGATAATGGGCCTCCTATATGGAGCAACTTGGGTCTTGGGAACCAGCCTGGAAGTCTGAAATTGAAGGTTTCGTAGTTAAGTCTATTTGGGATACCTTTAATTGATACTCCGCTTCGCTGCGTGTCTATCATGATGTCGAACGGAACAAACGGTATGTGCTCCAACTTATAGAGAGTTCCGTGGGCCTGCATCATCCATTCTCCGCAAATTCTTTCTCCTTCTTCAAGAAAATCAAATCTATCATAATTCTGCATTACCCATTGATGGAAAATTTGATGTTGAGTCCGAGGAGAATCTGTTGCTCTATATCCTGCGCGAATTAGAGGGATTAATTCTCCGTTAATCTTTGCAACAGAAACGTTTGATCCGTCGAGTTTTTCCGATATCGATATTACATCTTTCTTATCTCTCGGTTTCAAGGTGCAAATTCTGTGCTGCCCTTCTCCAACATACTTATCTCCATCTGCATTAGAACCCAATAGATGAGGAATAGAACCATAGGATCTACAAAGAAGCGGTTTTATTTTCTTCATTTTTTAACCTCTTTCATTAGCTTCTGCCATTCGGGATTCAATCTGGACGTAAGCTGAAGCTCGGCAGGGTACACTTTCTTAAACCAATTATATGTCCAGAAAGCGTTTAATCCAAATAGAATAAACCATATAATTATGCCATGCCATGAACTAAGTTGGTATCCAAATATAAATCTATTTTGAAAACTCAGAATGAACATCAGAGCCATCATTGGTCCATTTACAAAAATGGAATACCAGAAGAAATACTGAGTTAGGAGTATTTTACCTAGAGCTAGTTTTTGGGAATTCATTTGAGATTACCTTTAAAATTTCTTTTTCAAACATCTTATTGTAGTGAGAATTGACGCTTATTGTAGTTAAACTTCCGACTTTTAAATTCGTACTGTTTGCTACAAACTCTAATAATCGTGTTAATCCATACGCATTATTTTCATAAGCTCCCCAGAAATCGTGGCTTCTAAAACCTACAGTTAGATGTAAGATATCATTGATGCTACTCCAAACCAACCAATTCATACATGGAACTTCTTCCTTTCTGAGGTCTACTGATGGAATCCAAGTTGTACAAACCGCGCGGCGGGAGGATGGCGATTTCTTTAAAAGATCTATGATCTCGCTTATTTGGTCTATATATTCAGAATCAACCAGTTTTGTATCTTCAAAAGACACAAATTTTTGTTTAGATAGCCTAGACCGCCTCTTTCTAAGCCTCTCATGATAAGAGTACTCAAAAGGGAAATCGCTCTCTTTGGGGCCATTTATAAGCTGATCTGCATAAGAATCTAGATAATTCAGATTATAAGGAGATAGATGAGCTTTATTTAGTTTTTTTAGTTCCTTTAAGTTCTCTAGTGGTTTCTTAATCGTCATCATCAGATTAAAGAAAACTTTGGTTTCATCTCCGCGCTCGTCGAGGTAATCTATTCCGTGGCAGTAGATTTGAGTTAAGCCTTGAACCCAAGCTTGTGAGATATGATCTACTTTTATGTGAGTGGACATAAAAGATAGAAAGGAGTTGGATTTATTTGTAGGATGGAAGGGATACACGAAATCACTTCCATGCCTTTTCTGTTTTACTTAGTTCCTTAAACTTTTTTAGTATCCTACCATAATTAACGTTTTTTGTAGTAGCGGTTGCAATCTCAAACATTTCGGTTTCTATGTCAGAATCTTTCTCTCCATTCTCTATCATTTCTAAGAACAAGTTTTTCAAAGTATAGTCGTTTAAAAACATTTCGTATATAAGATTATGAGCTTCTGTCATTTTCTTTCCACCACCTTCAGTAATTCTTTCGGATAGAACATATCATATTTTAAACCCTCAATGCGAATATGAGCCGACCCATAATCTGGCCCCAAACTGTTGATAACGAGTGCGCGGCGGCCTTTTAAATTATTTTCCTGAAAATCCGTGCCGTCCAGGATTTCTACGATGTCGTGTTTCTTGACGAACATATCAATCTCCTCTTTGAGCGCCTTTTACCTTTATTGAACACCTTATTCTTTCATTCATGGTTCTTACAGGAAATTTCAGCGTGCTAGTTCCTATTTTAACCTCTTCGATTGTATCTTTAACAGGATAAATTTCTTTAACTGCCCAAGCACATTCTTCTCCTATACATTCTGTTTGATTTTTATTAATCAAACTAAAAATTGGACACACAATAACAAGATCGGAAATTTTAATCCCTCCTAAAAGAGTATCCTTATATAATCTCACAAAGTACTTAAAGGTTGCGGGCTATTCAACCAAATCATCAAAATAATCATCGGGCAGATGAGGCTTGCTTGGTAAGTGTTTGTGTACTTTTTCGAGTTCCATATATTTATCCAGTAATATCCTAATCCTCCTCAGCAGACACAGCGGTTTGCCGCCTTCCTCTCTTGGGATTCCAGCATCGTTTAACATTTCGTGGATTGTCTTTCTTTGAGTATGCTTCGCATAGATTTCTATGAAACGTTTATTCAGGTCGTCGTAGTCGGATTGGAGTTGAGCGAGATTAGTCGTCATTTTCTTCTCTCCTGATATATTCTTCAATCTCATCTGCGGTAAATCCTGCGAGGATTAGTTGCTGGAAGGTTTCGCGGGACAAGTTAACTCTTCCCTTGCTTTAAATCCCATTCAATAGATACGTTTCTTAGATTCTTTTTGTCTTTTAAATAATTATAAACTTTTGTTTTAGAAATGTATTTACCATATCTTTTTTCAACTATGTCCATAATAAAACAAAAGAACGGATCAAAACCTGATGCATAATAGTATGAAGATGTATCAAATCTATCCAAATATTCCATATAATCATCTATGGTAAAATTCTTTAATATCCAACTAATGATTTCTTTTGGAGAGGTTTCGTATTGGGTAGACTCTCCGTAGATTTGATAACTATTGGGAGCTAAGATGTTCATAGCATCGCCTCCTTTGCCAGCACGAATTCACTTAACTTCGTCTTCTTACTCAAAATATTCTCAACCCTCTTTTCAATTACCGAAGATTTATCTCTAATTTCATAAAACTGCATCGAACTCTTCTGTCCAGATCTTTCAATGCGGCCTAGAAGTTGTTGATGTTTGGCTGGATTATAAGCTTTATTTACGGTTAGGAGAAGGTGACAATGTTGAAGGTTCAAACCTTCCGCACCAGCTTCACTCATCAGAAGAATCCTGGTATCTCCTCTAAACTTTTCTGATTCTTTTTGAATGTCACATCCTCCAACAATCATTGCGGAAGGCTCTTTTAAAATGCATCTTCTTATAAGCTCTAAAGCTCTGACATAAGTGCTAAATATGATAAGCTTTTCTCCGGCGGAATCATCGACTATCTCGATCACCTCTTGGAGCCTCGGAGTCAGAATTATGTCCTTTGGTTTTAGCTCTCCGCTTATGAGTTGGTCCACTCTTGCGGGAACTCCAGTTTGAATTCCGTCTCCTATTTCTTCTCCAAGGAATTTAGCCCAAATATCCTTAAATCCCCGATCTTCGAGAGGCGGAATCAAATCAGGGCTAATAACTGCCTCCCGCGCATACGTAAAATACCTGAGTATATTTTCTGGATCTTCCTTTGCAAGCTCGAACAACTTCTTCTCTATTTCTTTCTGTTTTTTAGATGATTCTACCCAACGAACTATTGTATTAGACGGAGGTAGATTTAAACACTCTCTCTTCTCTTTTCTGAAAACTAATGGTTGAATTAGTTGTCTAAATGTTTGGACATTTTTTTCTCCTCTCACGAGAATGTAAGGTTTCTGTTTCATTTTCATTGTTTTCTTGTCGAAATATTCTTTATATTTTATCTCTGTGATTAAAAACGCTTCTGCAAACTTGTCGTAATTTGGGAGGAAAGACGGATTTACCACATTAAGCACATTCCAGAACTCCGTGATTGAATTTTCGAGTGGCGTGCCTGTGAGTCCAATGCAATATTTGGCACTTTTCCTTAATTCCTTTGCACATTTTGTTCTTTTAGATGTCGGGGTTTTAATTCTCATAATCTCATCAAAAATAAGGAAACCATTATCTAAGGATTCTATAGCCTGACACAGATCTTCAGGTTGTTTTAAGAGATCGTAGGAGCATATAGTATACTTTCTATCTAAGGATTGATTCCACTGTTTATCGCGCTTTGATCTGGATTTACCATCTATGACTATTTTCTGGTTATCAGGTATGTCCGCGAACTTAAGCAACTCTCCCGTCCACTGATATTTCAGACTACTAGGAACAATTACCATATTTTTAAGACCAAGGAATTCTGCATAACCGATAGCAGTCGGGGTTTTGCCACAACCAATCGCCAAGGCCACCAACCCCGATCTTGCCTTCTTGCAGAATTCCAGAGCCTCGGTTTGATAGTCCAAAAGCATTTCAGTTTTAAAAGTACTCGGATATACCCTCTCTGGAAACGGACCCATACACTTAGAATACTCTTCAAGTACAGCATTGGATATGTCCACTTCATCTAGAGTCTTAACTACATCTACTGTATGGGGTTCAAATTCCTTCTTGAACCAGAATTTTTGTAAAGTACTATATGTAAAGCCCAAAACTCCAAGTTTGTCTTTCAGTTTTAGAGTATCTTGACCAATTAACGCAAGAACCCTTTCGGTAAACCCCTCTGGCTTTCCAAAGCGCATCTGTATCAATTTGTATCTCCTAAGAATAAATACCTATTCCTTCTTTACTACAGCAACTTTAACAAACCCGCTTATCTCATTTTTACTAGCACTAACAACGCTTATATGATAGTCATTGAATCTCGATGTATGTTCTAAGCTATATAGAATATTCCAAACTGAAGTCTTTTTAAGGTCATACTCAAAAATATATGTTACATTTTCACTTTCATCAATAGTAATTCTATCGAGTCTCTTTACTCCAGGAACCAGTAATGCCCAACCAGCAAGATCGTTCATTAGTTGTAATTCCTCTGGAAGGATAGAGATTTTGAAATTAAAGTTCATATCTATATCCTCTTTTTATTCGAATATTTAGCCAAATAAATCGCTCCACCATCTTCTTGATAGATTTTATCAAAACCAACTAAGAATGCCTCTTTGGACCTATCCAGCTCTGCTATTGCGTGCATTATTTCCCATTCATCGCGTTCTTTAGTCTTCTTGCCTAAGTCAGGAATCGTAACGCCATCTTCGGTTAATTCCTTTTTAATTTGTTCTTTTAGATTCATCTATCCTTCCATTCCGACTTACAAGGAACTTCAATTTCATAAAAAGACATCTCATCCTCAGAAGGCTCCATTTGAAACAGAACGCTAGCATTGCGAAGAGAGATACAAACTTCCTCTCCACCCAACTCAAGAAACTCTTTAATTAATGGAATATTTTCTAACTCAAAACTTCCCTCAATAAAGATGTCGTCTTCATTGTGATGAACAAACTTTATGCCTTCTTTAATTCGAAATTCAAGGACATTTCTTGGAACAAATTTCTCATTTGTAATAAGAAAAGAATTGTATCTTGTTAAGTCCAACAATTCCTTTAGAAAATATCTTTTGACTATAATACAGGAATCGCCCATTAGGTCAGTTGACATTTAATAATCACCTTAGAGAATCCAAACATTCATCCATCATTTTCGCGGCCTCTTCTAAACTCATTTCTCTATTTTGAGACATTCCACGGCCTAAATATTTGTACCACGAAACGAAAAATTCATGTCCATTCCAACGGAAATTGTATGTTTGTGGGACTTCTTCATTCCAACTATAAGCATAAACTTCAAAGACTTTGTTTTCGTAAGAAGAACCTGTATTTCTAAAGGGGTTGTCATCATCTCCAAACCTAAGAACAAATCTTGTTTCGATTGCCTCTAAAATTGATTCAACATACCAAGTACACTCTAGTTCTTGATGCGGCTGACCCCAAGCTAATTGCCCCAATTCTGGTTCGTAGGGTTTTGATTTCTTCGACTCTTCTTCAATTTGCTTCCAAATTTCTAAATCTTCCAGAAAATCTTCTTCTTGAGACATATAATTACCTCAAAGTTCTTTCATAATCCTCAAATCTCAACTTTGCAATTATAGATCTATCTGATAATCTTGCTACAATTCCTTCTGGGCGACCAAGGGCTCCACCATCGAGGGCTGCGTTGGTTATATGAATCATGCTCTTCAACCAATCATGGGTTTCTTTGACATCAATAGGCGGATGTCCAAGATTTATTCGTGGGGTTAGCTGGAATCCCGAATCCAAGAGTTGTGCCTCGCCATAGAACGTTTGGCCTCCATTGTCTCTCCATGTTGCTATTCTCTCAACGGGCATCTCCAAGATTTCTTTCCATTCGGGAATAGCTACGATATCAAATAACCTGTGCCCAACCGTCTTACTTCCCGTATATTGTTTGCTATTCTTGGTTACGTTTCCGCCGTATACTTCGAAATAATATACAGTTAGAATACTAGAAGGCTTGATCCGTTCCGCTATTGGTTTTAGAGCATCGACTATTCCAAGTTGCGGGTTGCCTATCATATCCCCTTTGGCATATAACAATTCTTCGCGGCTGCCAATGATGTATAGTCCGTCTGGCATCACGATAATTCGCCCATTGACGCCATCGATTTTTTCAGTCAGAATCGCTGGGCTATCAAAGGGCACTTGAACTTCATTTACCAGTTTTCCGCGTTCGCCCATTTTGTGATAGGTTAGTATGCTCGGATACTTTGTCATAGAATTTAATTTGTTTAAATCCACCTTAATCACCCCAACTTAATCTCCAACTCTTTCGCAACAATAAAATAGCCATTTTTAATTGTAAATTTGGAGTCCAAAATTTCTCTCGAACTTTGGAACATCCTAGCATCGTTTGCTCTGATTTCGTATCTAATAATAGAGTTAAACGGCACAAATGCCAAGTTATAACCCTCTGGTATATCGGGGATCAATTGACGAAGCTTTTCTGGAATTTTCTTGTGTTCCCAGGATTGGATGAAGATGTTACTCATCTCCTCCACCTCTCGCAAACATCGTCTTCCTTCGTAGTCGGATTTATCAGTCCATAATCCATGTGATCATCTATGCTGCAAACAGATCTTTGGGAATTATACTCTTTGCAGTACTTGCAATGTCTTTTCTCATATGCAGGACACCATCCGCTGTCTTTCATAAAATACGTATTCCCATCAGAACTATGAACTTCACAGCTTCCGTGTTCATAAATAAGTTTTGAATCCTCATTAAAATTCTTACACCCGCAACATTTCTCGTTTTGAATATACCTTGCAATAGGTTGCGCAATATTTTTAAGGTAGAGGTGATCAATAGCTGGATAATATTGGTCTAGATTTAATTTCTCAAGAATTTTAAAAATTAGATCTAGATCGGAGTAGGGATATTCAAGCTTCATAAAAATTCACTACCTCAATATGTCCTATAATCATTTCTTCTCCTCTATCGGGGTTATCTCTCATATCTAAGTATATCTTATAATTGCTCAGTTTTCGTCCATTCTTTCGTGCAAATTCGATTAACTTATCCCAAACCATATCCTCATCATTTCCCGCGCAGATTGGAGTATCATTTATCATACCGACGAAAATAGTAGAGGACGGGAAGGGTGGAAAGCCGTCAGATATTGCCATTCACTCCTCTCCCTTCAATCTATATTCCCCAGAATCCCGCGCGAAACAGGTCTTACATGTTTTACACTGAAGTATATCTAAGGCTTCATCTGGTTCTGTCTTCCACAATAGTCTTATGGCAACAGTGTTTATATCATCACTACCACATTCTGGACATTTTACCAAAGGATCTCCTTGATCTACCCAATCACAGTATTTAAACAACCTTCTAGCCATTCCAGAGTCATCCCACTGGCCTTCATGGAACGGGATTACTTTCCCATCCTCGCGAAGATAATAGTCCGCACTAAATATTCCTCCATCCAAGTCTTCAAAACATCTCAGACTATACCCGTCTACATTGTCGTATCCATTCTCTTGAAGAGCCTCAAAGAGAGTCTTGTCTAGATATCTTTTGTCTGCCATTTTAATCACTCCTCATAAGACACATGCCAAACATATCCAGCATTAGTCTGGACCGTTCCTACATAGATATAATCCTTCTCAATTTCCCAACCAGTTCCAAATACTAAAAACCTAGTTCTTATAAGTTCCTTAGCATCCAGATCTACTAGAATCCATACATAGAGTCCGTCATTCTGTATTCCAACGTGAAGGGCTTTAAAATTCGCGGGCAGGTCTAGATAATTTTCTCCAACAGATATCTTATATTTGTATATCGATTTCATTGTTGTACCTCGATTAGTGCTTCATCTCTCATTCTATTTAACCTTAACCAACGGTTTTAATCCACTTATCTAACTCTTCCTTATGCCTCAAATACCCCATCAATTTTGTTTCGTTAGCCTCGCACCAATCCTGGTTTTTGCCATAATTCATTCCAATTTCTTCACACAACATTTTATTAACCCAAAGAAACAACTTCAAAAATTCAAAATCTCCTGCGCGAAGAGATTTTAGTTTCCTACAGCAATAATCGTAACTTGTGTAGTTGTGTCGCAGAGAAGATATAACCAAGCTTTTAGTTGGATGTTTGACCCCGCGAACCATAGAAATGAGTTGTTTATAATTTGGAGGAATTTCCCAAAATTCTACCTCGATTTCTAGAATTGTTTCCTCTTCTTTAGTACACTCTTTATAAAAGATTTCTTTTTCTTCCTGTTTCTTTCGATTTCTCTGAATTACTTCTAGTTTGCGATCCTGTTTTTGTTGGACTTTGAATTCTTTCCACTTTCTCTTAGCTTCTTTTTCTCTAATCTTGTATGCTTGCCTTTTGGCTTTCTTAGCTGCTTTTGAAGTCACGATAAGTCCCTCCTAAACTTTAATAAAAGAGTATCGCAAACCCATTGGTTTGCTTAGGAGCACTTATCTGTCTTGGTATTTAACTCTTTCTAAATGGGTGATAGTTTATGCGTCCTCCCCAATTAGATTTAATTCCCCTCAAATTGAAAAATTGATATAACCCGAATGTTACAACCATAGGTAGATTACCGAGGTTATAGTAATCATAAAGTAAAAATCCATTACTAAACAGCCACAAAAAGAATCCGAGACCTCGTAGAGTTTGACTTGTTCCTGATGTCAAAAACGCGCCTGCAATTGCTAAGACCATTGTAACATAGAAGAGAGGTTTTGAGAGGATGTCTTGGAGGATAAAATTAAAGTCAATCATCGTCTCCCTCGCGAACCTTTTTGTCTCCTGAAATATAAACTATATCACAATCTCCAGGCTTTTGTACCATTATAAGCGAATTAAATTCGTCTAAGATTTCCTGTTTGGTTGCGTTTTCAAGAATTTTGATATTTGCCTCTGGAACGCCGAATGTGTTACTTAGGGTATCTGCAAATTCGGAAGTCTCACTTGGTCTTCCGACGAGAAGGGCTTTGAGGGTCATTTAGAATTCTCCTTTACCAATTTAATTCCATAATTCTGTCCTCTCTTGCAGAAAGTGAATATACTATGAACTTGGCCCCAAGAAATATCTCTATTCTTGATTAGTTCATCTAAATCCTTAAGAAACATGGTATATTTTACTCCCTCGCTCAAATCTAAGAATTCGGCATATGCAGCACTGCGTCCTCTACAAAATCCCTGAAATTCAAGAACGGCTTCAAATTCACAGTTCTCTACCCAAGTGGGAGGAACAGATCTGGTCTCATAGTTTCTTTCTATATCTTCATTTAAATACGATTTGTAATTCTCAGATCCATATTCTCCTATAGAATAGTGAACTCCTCGAATCAGCATTTCATTTGTAATTTTATGAAAACCGCGATAACTGTTTTCTGGATAGTGCATCTGGTTTTCATCGGGATCGAAGGGAATTAAGAGAACCCCTTTCTTGGACATTCTTCCTTCTCCTTAATTTCAATCCATTCGTTTATCCTTTCAAGAAGAATCTTGCTGGAATCAAAAATATCAACCAAAATTTGTCTTTCTCTTTCAGATCCTTCTACAGGACATCCCCAGTTTCCAGATTCTAGGGCACACTGGATATCTAGAGCAAAATCCTGAAAAGCGTCTATTCTATGCCACAGATCGTAGAGTTCGTCTATATCTGTAAAATCCCTCTTGTAATGGTAATTAGTATCGGAAATCGGCATGTTAATTCCTCTGACGCTCAGTTGCTTCGCAACGTCGCTTATCCTCCGCGATCTGATGATCGCTGCGGTTCACCACAATCCCCAACTCCTCAGACCTTCCCATCCTTTGAAGTGTTCGCAAATTATTTCTCTAAGATCGACATCCTCAAGTCCCATTTCGAGAAGATCAACTAAATTTTCTTTCTGCTTCTCATCCAGAGTGTCCATAAGACTTGAGATAAGTTTAATTACCATATCTTTTCGAACTTCGGAATAACAATTCCAAGAACAGTAGTGTTCTAGGTAATTATATCCATCGCTATAATATAAGTATTCATCAGAGACTTCATATTCTTTACCGCAGCGTTTGCAGGTTTTCTTTGTGTAGAAGGGCATGATTAATCACCCTAAAATCTTTTTCAAATCCTTCAGATTATTTCCATCAAACAAATCATTTGTTGTATAAAATTTATCATCTACTTGTAGGATCGGAGCAGATATAGTAAATACTCCATTTGTATACAACTCAGTCATTGCATCTGGAGTTGCCATATTCCATTCTTCATAAGACTCACACAAAAGTCTTATTCTTTCTTTTAACATCTTACACTTCGGACAATTTTCTGTAGAAAAGATTCTAATCACGCAAAACACCTTCTTGTTTTTTCCAAGTCAGATTACAATTTTCAACAAAATGTTCTATTCTTTTTAAACTATCAGAGTCTGGATAGTCTTTAAATATAGTTGTTCTAACTTCTAATTCGATTCCTGTAAATATACAGCAAATTATACTATCCATTACATCATGCCAAGATGTTTTAGATCCTGTAAGATTAAAGTAATTATCTTCACCCCAAGTTTTTAGATCTACAAAAACCGCATCAAGGTAGCCGCCAGAAATTAGGTCTTTTAGAGCAAGACTATTGTATCCTGAAGTCTCGATTCCTACCTTTAGACCCAAAGAATGGGAGTAGTGGGAGAGTTCTTGGATTACTAGGGGTTGAAGCATTGGTTCCCCGCCGCCGAGAATTACGGCTGAAATTAATCTTGAACTCTCCCTTATCATAGATTTTACTTCTTCTAAAGATATATAGTTTTCACCAGATCGAAGGTCTTTGTTGTGACAAAACCAACATCGGTAAGGACAGGTTCTAAACCCGATTAAACTGGCTGCGTGTCTTGGGTAATCGGAAAGGGTTAGAGGGAGGAAGGAGGCAAAGTTAAATATCGTATTTTCTCCTCCTTCTTCTCTCCTCTAGTTTTGCCTCCGACCATGCGCTCAGACCGGACATGTAGCCAGTAATTCTCCCGAATCCTTCTACATGTTGTGAATTACAGAACTCACATTTTTCTTTTATGCCTCTTCCGGTTTTACCACAATCAAGGCATACTGTAAATTCCATGCCAAAATCGAAATACTCAACAGGTGTAGACCAAGCTATACGGAGAATTAGATCTAGTAGGGCTTTAGCCTCTGGTTTCTTTTCGCCAATCCAAATGTGAGTTATGTTTCCTCCATCTGTGGCTGGGAAGAAAACACCCTCTAATTTAAGACGCTCAGATAAAGATACATCAGCAGATACATCAAGGTGACATCCATTTGAGTAATAAACTGGAAGATCTCTTGTGTTCTTCAAGTTTACTAAAGCCTTCTCGACATCTCCTTTAATTACCATCGATGCTCTATCCCTATATCTCTTGTTAAGTAGATCAGATACCGCAAACCTCTGAGCTGTACTTTCAGCGGGTGTTCGAGCGAGAGCTAACTTAAGCCCCGATTCCTTTGAAAGTTGCCTTATATACTCTCTAAGATCAAGAATTAGTTTTATTCCAAATCTCCAAGCTTCGGTAGACTCATGAAGTTGTTTACCACAGTGAGTTTGTACTAACTCATTTAAACCCACAAATCCGATCACATAAGATTGAAAATCTAGATCAACAAGTGGAGGAGCGCGTTTTGTAGGATCATTTGGGTCTATTGGAGTCTGCATCGCAAAAGGAAGCCCGCCGTGAGCAACAACGTCATCGATTCTCTGCCTCTTGAGTTTAAAGACTTCTACGGCCTTTCTACAGAGGAACTTAAGATACTTTAATAAAACTTCATTATTTCCTTTTGCAACATACGCGGCTCTTGGAAGATTTAGAGTTATAACCTGAGCAGATCCGAGGCTAAAATGTTCCCCATTTTCAAAGTTCATCTTTTTGTCATATTTAGGATCATTTTCTTTCTCAGATCCCATGCTGTAGCTGCAACATTGTCTACATAATTGTAAATTGTCCCAATCTTTTTCTGAAGATAAATGACTCTCTATATAAGGTGATCCATGCGTTGCTGCAAGTTCGGCTGCAAGTTCTAGGAGTTCTTTGTAAGATGGAGCAATCTTTATCTTATAAGGTTCACTTGGTTCATCTCCCTCATCCCAATCTGATTCATGGATTTCATAAAGAGGATTGTCCAACGGTTGTTTCGTCTCTAAATCAAAAAACTCTCTCATCAAAGTTAATTCATATTTGGGCATACTGAACCCACGACCAAATATGTCTCCCTTAATAAGGATCTCTGTTACAGCTTTAAAAGCAAGACGAACTTCTCGCTCAAATTCACCATATGTTCTCAAAGGAGCTTGGATACCGTTCCAGATCTTACCTTTATATACTGCTGGTTTATCTCGCCAATTCTTCGGTACTCCGCAAGTTAATTGAATTGAACTAAAGATAGTTTGATCTGAACGAGAAGTCATCATCTGACACATTTCCCAAATATACATCTGACAGTTTTGGTAAATCTTTTTATAAGATAACCCTTCGAAATAAGGAGCTAAGAACACCAAGAAGTTCTGATATCCCATACCGCCAGAAAAACAACTCTGTTGAGATCCTAATGTTTTAGCAAGATGAAGAATAGCCACTTCTGGATTCTGAGCAGCCCTGGCAACGCTTACATAATTTCCTGTGCCATCAGGATAAAGGCCATAGTAAAGAGGATATCTTGCATCAGAATCTTGACAGAAATTTCTCTGAAACATATAGTTAAGGTCGTGAAGGTGGATTGACCCTTTTCTGTGAAGATTAGCTATATTTTGCGGCATAGATAAAAGATTAAACTCCTTATTCATCTTATCCGCTTTATGTTGATGCGCTGCATTGGAACCGTTTGATTGTGTATTCGCATTCTCTTTAGCCTCAAATCCATTTCCAAGGTCCGTAGAATGAACATCGAAAACACTCATTCCCACTTTAACAGAACAGTTATACCATTCTATTTTACCTGTCTCCATCAGAATAGAGTTTACGATTTCTCGGACGAAAGCTCCGGTTGTTCTCTCTAAATTTAATTTTCTAATTCTTTTTTCTGCTTTAATGGCAATCTTGTTTGCCTCATCTCTTGTACAAGGCGGAACACCAAAAAACTTTGTTGCGAGAGTTGTATCCTTCATCAATCTATTTATAATAGCTTCTCGATTCCAATCAACTGAGTGTCCATCAGACGTGAATACCTTCGGCAAAGAAACATTATCAGTAACCATAGTTAAACCTCTAGAATTAGGCAAAACGATTAAATATCTCCTAAACTATTTGAACCTTACGCTCGAATCAAAAATATTCAGGTGTCTTCCAAGAATAAAGATCCTCATAAGCCTTTTTCATCGACTCAATAAATAATAATTGATTTTCCAGCTCTGGAGGTTTCCAAGGTATATCCCATCTAATGTGCTTTAAACCTTCAAAAACTTCTGGATGATCGATCATACTCTTCCTTCCTTTTTAAGTTGATTATAACCAAAAATCATCTCATCTATAGTTTTAGTAATTCTGTTTTCTAAACCTTCCCTCATTCTAAACTGCATTATCATTCTAGAAACCTTACAATCTAGTTTGTCCAATTCTTTATTTGTGCATTCGCAACAAAGACTAATAACTCCGACAAAATCGCCTTCATTGTCACGAACAAAATAGTTATTTCCTGTGTGTTCTGTACAAACAGTCTTCTTACAATTTGCACAAACTTGTATTGGATTCTCATGTTCCCAAACATTGATCATATTTCCTTTGTATTCTACTTTTTCTTCCTTATGGGAAAGGCCACATATCGAGCAACTCTTCATTTTACTCTTCCCTCTTCCTTCAACTTCAGATATCCAAACTCCGTGTCGGTTGCAAGCCTGAAAATTTTATTCTCAAGAAGAATTCTATTACTAATTTGATCCATCATAAGTTGGACAAGTTTATCTAGCTCGTCAGGATGTTTACCCGCACATTCCCAACACAAATATATGTTTCCTATCTCCTCATCGTTTATATCCCAAAGACACATTTCTCTAGCTGTATGTTCTTCGCAAATATCTTTCTTACAATTCGCACATTTATTAATTTCGTTATATACTTCTCTAACCCATCCATTTTCTGTTTCTACTTCAGTTTCGTGGGGTTTACCACAGATATCACAGCATACGGTCCTTATCTTCTTAGATTCTGAAACTTTAGTCATCTTATAGCTAGGCACATTAACTTCAATTTCTTTAACTACCATTTCCTAATCACTCCACATCTTCTACAATAACTCACATCAACATCCAGCTCGGCAAAATCATGATAAATCGCCGCGCAAATTGTATATCTCTTTAAGAAATTAATAAACTTTCGTTTATAAAAATTTAGCTCTAGTTTGAGAGAAAGAGGAAGTTTCAATCTTCCTCATCCCCTTCATCGGACTCTTCTTCGTCCTGACTTGGTTCCTTAGTGCCTTTATGTAACCAAGTTGGATTCGGATTACCCTTTCGCGTTGATTTTCTTCCGTTTAAATTGTACGGATGAAATGGAAAAAGAGGACATGCTTCAATTTCGCAAGATTCTCTCCCATCTATATAATCCGCACAGCAAGAAGCGCACATGGCCTTTATGGACTGACTTTTTGTAAGCTCCTCGCCGTTTCTATATTTTTCCCATTCTCTTGAGCCTTTACCAGACATAATTAATCCTCCAATAAAATATAACCAATTAATGTTGCAATAATAGCTATGAACCATCCAATTACAAAATTCACGTGGCTCTGGAAATCCTGTAAGATACACATTCCCGCTTCTTTCAGAAACGGAGAAGCTAGAATAAAGGACACAACAAGAAAACCTCCTGTAAGTCCTATAGCTATTATTCCCCCAAGAATCAAAAATATAAATCCTAAAGCCTGTCTTCCTTCTCCCATCTTAATATCCACTCCATTCAGCTATTAATTTTTCACCCTTCCCAATAACCTGATACCAGGTGGCCTCATCCAAGTAATAACCTGCATCTGGTCTGACTTCCAGCCGATAAATCTCATCCTGCCCAGAAATTGCCATCTTAATCCTAGTCCCATCCTCAGTCTGGCCCGCGAATGAGAACGAGTATTTGTAGTAAGATGTGAATTTTAGAGGAATTTTTCCGTAACGGCTTAGGACTTCTTCGTGAGAGATCATAGAATCACCTTACATTCAACTCTTCATCCCATCCTTTTGGGGAAGCCGTTGTCACACAAAGTTGCGTTACATTTCTCATCATTACAAACTTCAAAATAGTTGCAGGAATGTGGAAACGGACAATTTCTTAAAACTCTATTCAACCCAACTTTTTGAAGCTTGGATTTGTATTTCACAAAGATTTGTTCACTCATCGGATCTAGTTCAAGGTTTTGGAAAATTTCTTTATAGATTTCTACGGATTCTTCTAGGAGTTTTGTTTTCTGCCAGAGGGACATGGGGATCACCAAAAAAGATTTAGCTTTCGTTAGGATTATAGATACAATCGGTTGCTTTCTTGTCGGGCCTAAGATTTTTTATCCTCGGATGTCTGAAGCGGCCCGTTTTAGGTATTCTTTCCTGTGCGGTAATTTCTATGACTGTACCGATGTATTTCTCTTTGTTGTTGGACATGTCTTCTCTAAGGGCGTCACTCATCCCTGAGCAGTACCCGAATGATATTAATTTACCACTAAAATATTGTCCAAACTCAACGGCCCCCACCCATCCGAGTTCTGCGAACTTCGAAATTGACTCAGTGCCATCGACTTTGGTAGTCATTTCTTTGGCATCTTTAAAATTTGTAACCACTACGTCCCATGTGGCAGATCGCTTCGCCTTGACCCATCCAGTTTTCTTGCCATAAGGTGCTGTGGTGTCTTTTAAAATTATTCCTTCGCCCCCGCTCTCAAGAACTTCTTCGTATAAAGATTTCTTGTCGCCTTTTACGATTTCTGTTATTGAAACATGATTTAAATCTAAATCTTCAAAGTACCCTTCGAGGACAGCCCTCCTATAAGACCAAGGCTTATCTCGGATATCCTGACCCTTATTCATCAAAACGTCAAATATTACGTAGTTCAACCATCCATTTTGACGTTGAAACTCAATTGCGCGGGATGGGAGTGCGCCAGTTATCTTAGTTACATCCATGCTGTTGGAACCGAATACAAGCTCCCCATCGAAGATTGTTCCAGAAAAATCCCCATCTAGGTTATTATCTACGAAAATATTTTTCAAATGTGGGAAATTTTCTGTTTTTTCTGTGAATAAATTTGTCTTCTTAGATATGTGCCTGCTTGTGAACCTGTTTCCTCCAATACCGCAATGCATGAGTGCTCTGCTTCCATCGTATTTGATTTCACCAACATATTGCGAAGAATTCCACATACTTTCTTTCAATTTGCCGCGTGCCTGTGCGGGTTCGATTTGTAAGATTTCCATAAATTATTTCTCCTCTAATTTTCGCTTCTTTAGTTCCTTGTATTCTTCCTTAGTGTAATAAGATCTCCCTGAGTATATATAGTTTATGGATGTGTGGAAATTTTCTTCCCATCGTTGTCGGTCTCCATGCGTCGTTTTACTATGACACTTTTTACAAAGTGGAACAAACATTACAATTTTATCATCACAACACGCATTTTTATCATATTCAACATGATGTACTGATAGTTCGCAGCCGTTCTCTTCTTTGCTTGTTCCACACATAAAACATTCGTTCTCAAAGAAATCTCTTACTCTCCGCCTCAAATCATTATTAAACTTAGGACAATATGGCTCAAAAGAGAGACCACCTTTCCAATTTGGGTTTTGTTCTCCTTTCTTTCCATACATTCCATTCTTTTCGCCCTTGTTAGATTCTGATATTTTAGCTTTAGTTTCCTCTGTATGACGTTTGCCAAAGAAAGTTGATTCTTCACCCCTTTTACCATAAAGGGGGTGCTCTTCACCTTTTCTCCTAAAAGCGGGGTCTTCCCTATTCTTTTGAGAAATAGACATTTTCTTTTTAGTCTCGTCAGAAAACTTTTTCCCATAATTTGGAGATTTTTCACCACTTAAAACTTCCGAAAGTTTCTTTCTTGTTTCTTCTGGTAAATGTTTTCCAAACCAATGGTTTTTCTCACCTTTGTTCGCTTCAGAAATTTTTCTACGGGCTTCTGGAGAAGGGGAGTTACCTTTATTCTTCTCAGAAATTGTTTTCTTTGTTTCTTCTGTATGATGTTTTCCATACATACCGTTATTTTCTCCAGAATGGGCAATTGACATCTTTACTTTAGTTTCCTCACTCGCTTTCATTCCTCTATGGGCTTCCGCAATCTTCTCTCTATTTTCTGGATGACTCATTCTTTCTTTCGCTTTTTCAGAAAGTTTTTCTTTGGTTTCATCAGAAAGGTGTTTTCCAAAACGTGGATTTTCTTCTCCTTTTCTACCAAACATTGGATTATTTTCACCTTTATTAAGTTCTGCAAGTTTAGCTTTAGTTTCTTCCGTATGATGTTTCCCAGTCATTGGGCTTGGAACCCCATACATGGGATTATTTTCACCAGATAATTTCTGAGAAATGATTTCTTTTGTTTCTGGATGTTCTTGGTAATATTTTATTAAGGCTTCAGAAATCTTTCTTCCAATTTCTTTTGCGGGTTTTTTACCAAATAAGGGGTGATCCTTGCCTCTTCGTATCTTGTTTGGATTATCTTTGAAAAACTTCTTTTTAGATTCTGAAAGCTTTTTCTTAGATTCCTCACTCATCTTTTGTCCTTTTCTCATTCCTTCACCCTCCACGTTCCTTGGTCAAATCTGACCTTACATCGAGGGCAAGCTTTCGGATCGGCAACACGCGGAACCCATTTGTATAAACACTTAGGACATACTTTTTCTGTCATAATATCATTATATTAATATTATGATATTTAAAGATTTCGCATAAAATTAATTAAATAAAAATAAGTTGAAATGGAGAAGATGGGTAAGGAATTACTTTATTGGTTCAAACTCATGCACAGCTCTGTCCCGAATAACATCCTTCGTAATCGAAATTTCAACTGCCTTTCCTTCTCCATTTTCCCACGCGCTAAGATTTAATTCTTCTCCTACAGCCCAACCGAGTTCTTCGACAAGCTCCATTGGGAGTTTTATATAGCCTTCATTTAGCATTTTAATTATCATTCCGTCACCTGATCCATTTCTTCAACAGCCCAACGCTTATCCACTCGTCATAATTCTTATTCTCATATGTATACTTTACGCGAGCAAAATCATAGTATACATCAACAACTTCTACCTCAATGGGTCTAGATCCAAACAAAATTCCATCAACTGTGACTATAAAATTTTCTCCAATTTTCCAAGCATGTTCTCTCGGATCGGGTATCATCTTGAAGTCATACGCCTCATCATGCGGCGGAACATGGAAAGTCACATTTCCTGAAAGTGGATGTGGGCCTAGAGTAAGTTCGTTTGTTCCATAAATTCCAAGTTTAGCGGTAGATATAGTTATATTCCCTATCGGATCATCGCTAAGGTTCAAATAATCTTCATCTGCGACGCATACTACTGAAAGTAGAAATAGCAATGTTAAAGAAAATAAAATTGATTTCATTTAAATCTCCTCTTTCCCATTACGTTCGAAACATTTTACCTTGAGCTATGCCTGAAAATATGAAGAACGGCTCCTCTAAATATCCTTCTTTAATCTTCCGTATCCACTTCTTCCTAGCCTCAGATTCCGCCTGCAAATGAAGGTTAGTTTCAGAAGTCAGCTTTGTTACAGATTGTCTTCTTATCTTTGGAGTAGTCGTAGTTGTTCCCGTTGAAACTACTATGATGTTGTTTTCTGTAGAAATTTCATAGGTTCTGGTCACTCCATCTTCGCTTTTGTAGAGTTTTGGTAATTGCAATTTAGATTCCTCCTCTAAAGTTTATTATCTGTCATTCTATAAAAGGGTTATGCCTTCACTGGCACAACCGCTGGGTTTATGGCAGAATCGGCCATTGCAACTATACTGGCTCCCTCTGGAACAAACACCTTAGTATTGTTGGCAAACGTCTTTTCCGTAGCTTCAAGCCTTCGGAGTTCTACCGCAGGCCCCTTGAAGGTTTCGTTTGCTGCATCGTTGACCTTCTTAATGGCTCCAGCCTTTGCGTCTGCCTCGATTGTGATTGCTTGAGCCTTACCTTCAGCCTTCTTAATTTCCGCTCTCTTCTCACCATCTGCTTTAGTCTCAACAGCAGTAGCGAAGTCAATCGCAGCCCTCTTTTCACTTTCAGCCTTAACGATATTATTCATTGCAGCCTGAACATCTTTCGGAGCGTCAATTTCGGCAATCTCACAACGTACAATCTCTATGCCCCAATCGGTGGTTTCTTTTGCAATAATTGTTTGTAGATCGATATTTAATTTACTTCTCTGAGAATTCGCTTCCTTTAGGGTGAGTCCTCCAATTACATTTCTCAGAGTTGTTTGGGCAAGAGAAACTATCTGATACTCCACATCATTAACATTATACTGAGAATTCTTTACACTTTCCTTATCGGCCTTAATCTTGTAATAAACCTGAGCACTTACACCAGCATTCAGATTGTCTCCAGTAATAACTTCCTGCCTATCGCAAGTTACCATTGTTTCCGTAATATCTACCAAATAGAATCTTTCTACAATTGGAATGCAAACTACCAATCCAGATTCTGCATACCGACTGAATTTTCCAAACCTCTCAATCACACATCTCTGAGTTGGTCTCACTTGCGCTACCGAATTCTTAAAAACAACTGCAACTACGGCCAGTAGCACAATAAATACTACTGTACTTGCAACAAAACTTAAAATATCTCCCATAAAATCACCTACTATCTCTCTGTTCTCTATATTCTTCCCATTCATCGTCCCGTCCAGGTCTCACCTGTCCGATGACGCCACAAAAAGACTTCTTAAAACGAACTTTATCTCCATTTTCTTTTTCCAAGAAGAACCACATTTCGTTTACCTTCCGAAGCCAGCCCTTTATTTTAGATCTGCCTGACTCGGAATCTAAACGAACAAACTCTTCTTGAAACTCATCAAAATTGTCTTCTTCCAGACTATATTTATTCTCAGTTTCTGACATTTAAATCTCCTAAAATAATTAACTATAACAACCACTTAAAACTTCTCTCGGAACTATTATTCCCTCGTTTAACTTTCTGATTCTTCCTAAAACAACATCGTATCTTTTACACTTAAAATCTTCGCCCACAAACTTAATTTCAATTTTCTCAAGATCTACACAGCCCCAACAAGGCGTACCCGTTGGGATAATAGTCAAATCAGATGTTTCCATAAAAATCCCACTAAAATTAGTTATCCCACTGGGACATTAAAATAAGAGCCATGATAGCTCCCCACAAAGAAGCCGCTCCAAAAACCTGCTATTTCTAAAGAAGCTAAAACTATAATCGCGGCCACATCACAATATACAAGCGCCATCCAATACATAGGATCTGTAAAATAACTGGAGGAAGATTTTTTAAAAACGAACATTTTCAATCACCTTAAAAATTTAATTATGTTTCCTGAACATCTTATTCCCCTTCTTAACTTCCAATCCTGGCTTGTGGCAGAAAGTACAGAATGGGATGTCTCCCTCAAACTTCACAAATTTTCTTCCTGTCTGAATAGTCGTGTGGCAGGATGGACATTTGATCTCTATCAGGTTATTCATTGTAATTCCTCTTGTCTACCTTTACTATATCTCTCTTCCTATTTAAGGTTTTCCAGAACCAAGAAAAGAAGAGGGTTAAGCAGGAGCCTCTTCACTCTCCCCAGCTGGATTTGCAACTTGGACCTGTATATATTTCACAAACACCGTCTCCTTGATTCGGAAGGTAAACGATATCGGAGAGTCTGCGGCAATTGCGATCTTCATTTCTTCATCCTTCGCAGTCTTCGCGGCGGAAATCACAGCCGCCATTGGTTCAGGATAGAACTTTGAAGCGAAATTTTCCTTTACGTCCTCCTCTGGGAGATCATGTTTCGCAAACAGGAAATCGTCCGCTTCCTGAGAGATAATAGAGAAACCAATACCTTCCATAGATGGGTTAAGCGGACCTATTGAGGCATTTAAACTAAACTTCCCAACTGCGAAAATTGCTTCCCGTTCTATAGCTCTCGCACGCTTCAGAATATTTATCATCTTTCCGCCAGGGATACCAAACTGGATTGAATTATCCGGTACATCTGGGATATCGCGACGAATATCGGGAGCCTGCCGCTTCTCAACTTTCTCTTCTGAGGTTCTTGATTTGAAAGTTACAGTATTTTCTTCGGGGATCGCGACCATCAGAATATCGTCAGAAACCCCTCCGCCAAACCCAGGTTGGTCGAAAACGTCCATCAGATCTCCCATACTTATGGCAAATCTCTCACCCTTTGTCCCTTCGATCAAGGGTTTCTTTCCCCATCCAGGTCTGATTCTAATTTCTCCAAAGGAGAATGACGGAGACGAAATTGTAATCTTTATTCCGCCTTCAGGACCGATGTATTCAAACTGCCCATATCCTCCCTCGTCTCTAAAACCCTCTGGTCCTGCGATTGCTGCTCCGGTTTGTACAATCTTACCAAAGGTTCTCGCGTCTAACATTAGCTTCATTCTTGTCCCTCTCATTTACAATTTTCTATTAAATAAAAGAGGATGTTGGAGAATAAGAACCTTTCGCCCGCTCGTTTAGCGGGCGTCCTAGATATTTTCGTTCTGGTAAATTCCAGAATATAACTTCTCAGCTTCTTTATCCAACCTTAGAAATATGATCTGCATTAGCCGCGCGTTTTTTGTAATTACAAGTCCATTTAGATTGTGGACCACCAGAAGAGAGGAAGATCTTCCTTTGTAGCCAGGATCCCACAAGGAGCTGAATATTGTTGCCCCTGCGCGAAGAAGAGAAGACCTTGGGCGGGCAAGTCCAATACAATCTTTTGGAACATCTACGATTTCGTTGAATGTTATTAGATAACACCCAGGACCAAGAAGCGAGACATCAATTGGATCTTCATCACCCCTTTTCATTGTTACAAGTCCAATTTCTTCCAGATTGGGCTTAGTTCTTCTAGAATTATCAAAGTCTATCCAACCTGAATTAGTAAACCTCTCCACCTTCTGCACAGTCAGATCTATCCCTGCCATCTGGGTCTGCAAATCTGCATCTATAAGATCGGTTACGATTCCTTGTTTAATTATTTGATCGCCTGTAAGAACTGTCATATTTATTCCTTCCTCCCATAAATATATTTTAGCGTATCCACTAAATCCTCAACTTCTCTCGGTAAAACATATACAACATTCTCTCCATCTCCTTTTATTTCAATGATTTCTTCCTCTCCCCAATCGTGGACAATGTTATATTCTTTCTTTTCAAGTTTTTCTATGAATGTAGGAATGTTATCTATACTCAGAAGATAAGATTCTTCTTCATAATTCCAGATTTCTACAACGTTTTCTCCTGTTTCACAAAATAAACCGAACTCATCTTCGGTTTCTTCAGATATAACATATTTCAAAACTTATTCCTCCACAGCAAAATTATTTAATCTTTTCTCAACTCTATCAGGCTTCAAAATCTCAATCAGTTTCTCCTCGGTAACATCATCTTCCTGACCCCAAGTATTCATATAAGGTCTACACGCCTGAGTTTGAACTATGGGAAAGACTTGAAGGTTTTCCAAAAGCTGACCAAATCGGAGGTCTGGATATTTTTCCCAAACTCGGTGTAAAAGATTGAGGATTCGGATAATACGGGCTTTTTCTCTTGACAAGGGAAATCAACTCTTAAGAAAAGATTTAATTTACATATTCGGGCGGATACCACATCTCCACTTTTCCTTTCACATTAATTAACTTCAACATATCTTCAATTGCGCCCGCGATTTCTGCGGCCTTTTCTTCATCAACTATCTGCTCAAGTTCTATAGAAATTCTATCTATTTGTGTCATTTAAAATATCTCCTTAACGCTCAGCTTCGCTAGGCATCCGTACCCAAGTCCTAATTCTCGCTCCACTTGACAGAGTTTTGTTCACGTACATTGCCTCTCCATTCTTCCGCGCCGTCCACAATCTTTTAGAAACGGTTCTGGGATGAATACCTAATTTATCAGAAACCTCTTTTGCTCTTGGAGCATCTTCTGCGGTTTCTGGGAGAAAATTAACTATTTGTTCGCGAACAGTAATTGTGTCGTTTTGCATCTTAAAGTTTTCCCTCCCATTCCATCTTTCTTATCTTATAAAGATAATCCCTGAAAGGCTTCTCGTCTATTTCTAAAGGAAACGGGCTATCTTCAAACGCCTGATCAAGAGCGTCCAAGCACTTATTTACGTCTAATTCGCTTACGTCCAAGTTCACAATAGTCTCGCAAGGCTTAAAATTAAACTCCCATTTTGTTAGAAGATCCACTCCAAATAGAGCAGTCCTCGCGGCGGTTCTGTAACCTTTTCCACCAGCTAATCTAGGTCTCTTGGTTTCATCCAGCTTTTGACTTCCCGCCATGCCTTTTATTGCATAGTAATACTTTTTGGATGGATTATTAAGAACAATTTGTCTCAATTTTCTGAGCAGACCATAGTTCGAGGTATTATCTTCTATAACTATAGAACTCGTCACATGCCACAAATAGTTTATGTTTCCTCTGAGGAGCTGATTTATTAGTTGTCCTATCTCAACGTAAGAGCAATCACAATCTACTCCGTCTTTTAGAAAATGGGTTTGTGCCCATGTTTCCGGAATCCTATATCCAGCCAAAATATTCTTTGTTGGAACTACTCGACACGTAGAATAATCGTGATCCGATATTCCCGACTTAAACATTCCCCACATAGAAGAACCATGTTCTGTAGTCCAGAGATCTTTAGGTTCCATTCAGATAACCCCTTAAATACTCTTTCCCTTCATCCAGAGTTCTAAACTTCTCATCTATTTGGGCTTCGTACATAGTTTTAAGTATATAACTGTAGTTGGGTCCAGGTTCTATTCCCAGTTCCATAAGGTGTCTACCCATAATGATAGGTTTGGTTTCATTCTTGATGTCATCGTAGATATCTAAAACATCCAGTAACCTGTTGTATTCTGGTAGGTCGTCTATTTTTGGTCCGCTTCTGGAAACTTGTGTTTTACGATTGCGCCGCTCGCATGACCATCGAGGTCACTTGCATGAAAAAAGCACTTTATTGCCATTTTAATTCATCTCCCCCAACCGTTTCTCTAAAATTTTCTCAAAATCTTCCACTCCATACTTGCCGTTCTCTACGTAGATAAACCCTTCGGCCAGCAACCGATTTAGAGAGTTAGATATGGTTTCCCTCAGATAGATCTTTCCGAGAACAGATACAAGTTCTTTATGTGATATATCTGGATTTTCCTTAATGAAATCGTATACATCACAATCGATGTCTACGGATTTCAAAATCGGATTTCTAGGACTGTAGATGCCATTATTATTACAGTACTTCGCAACGGTATCCGCAGCTACTCCAAAATCTCGCGCGATATCTTCGTAGGTTCTGATTTGAAGTTGTTCTTCCAGCCAGATTAAGTCTTTGTTAAAAAGAGTTTGTTTCATGATTTAAAAGGTCTCCTAAAATTAAATTATTCCATTTTTCTGAAGCGGTTTATAAACTCCTTTTCTAACTTCCTCGCGATCAGATTCTTTCTCACTCTCGGTTAAGTCTTTATAATCGGTTTCAATTTGATGAGACCATCGTTCTACAGCCCACGCGGGAATAGTTGCAGTTCCGTCTGAGTTCATAATACATTTTGAGAAAAGATGTTTCATCCAGTGGGACCAACGAATATGCTCCTCATCCGCGAGGTCTTCCATTAGAGACTTAGACGTTAGAAGCCTTAATTGATATTCCATATCGGAGATTTTCTTGTTTTTTTCTCTTAATACCGATCCAGGTATTTCATAAAAATTTTCAGTTTCTTCCATTTACACCACTCCAAATTAACCAAAAGTAATAAACGATAAATATAGCTGCAAATAAGATGAAGGATTCTATGAAAGTCATAGTAACGTCCTCATATTGATTCTTATTAACTTAGGAGAAATCCTACCAGAATCATATTCAATTTCTCTATTAATAACTTCATACGAATAACGATGTGAATCATCGCTAAATGATACGGTATCTCCCTTATTTGGTAATACGGGGTTCGCATAATTTGTACCATAAGCTAGATGGTTTACCAATACGTCTTCATTGTAATAATAGACATCGGTTCGCATCTTACTCACCCCAAACCTTCTTATAATCTTCTTCACACTCTTTCAGCTCTTTATAAGTCTCCGTTGAAGCCGCGCGGCCATCGTCTACTTTATCTATGAGCTTCTTTCCTATTTCTCTATATTTTCTCAAGAGACCCCACAAAGCTTCATTCTCACCCTCTAATATGAGTCTCAGATCTCCCTCGGTAAGCTCGGTTTCATCTGCGAGGACTTGGATTTGATTTATAAGAACATCTATACTTCCCTGGACTCCGTGAATGTAATGCTCAATTTCCATAGATTCATCAGAAGAAAGAAAATAATCTATACTAGACTCGGCTAAAGCCAGAAAATTTTTACTTATGTAAAGATGATCTGATGCTTTTTCTAATTCTAACCAAGCTTGACGTATAAGGACACAGGCTTCAATTCGGTCGCGCATTTTAATCACTCCGTAAATACAACTTCTTTATGATCCAACATTATACACTCTATTACATCCTGTCCCATCATAGTATCTGCTCTTATGGCCAACAGTGGACTATTTCTCTCCTCATAGAGATAAAATTCTCCATTTTCCTCTAGGTACAAATCTTTATTAAATTTTCCTAACATTGGAAAGCTCCGAATAATGCCTTTTACAGAATATGGAAGATCTTTAATTAGTATCCATCTATCTTGTCCGGGCAAAGATGTCCTCCACCAATCTCCATTTGTTACCAACCTATTCTTTTCCACTATTGTCCTGAAGGTTGGATATTTTTCTTTTAGGGTGAATGATTTATCTTCCATTTTAATTCCTCAAAATAAGTATTATCTTTCATAAGATAAATAGATTTCTCCGCTCGCGGGAAGCTCGCTGCGGTCACTCGTATCCCAAGTCAAACAGAAGTTGGGTCGCCCGCGCGAGGATACCGTCTAGGGATTGCCAGAGCATTTTTTCAAAGCTGCAGCTTCGCACTAGGTTTAGAAGATCATAATGAAAACCCAAGCCTTCATAATAATCACCTGTATTCCACCAATCATTTTCTTTTGGATATAGAATAAATTTTGCTATATTTCTGCCGTTAACCTCCCTAAAACTTCTAACTTCGAGAGTCCAGGTTGCAGGTACAATTTGATACCAACCTTTTTCAACCAATTCTGTTAAATTATCTGCCTCATTATATTGCAAATACGCCACAAAATTCTCGCCCTTCGCTACGTAAAGGGTGTTGTTGATTTTGGAAAAGGACATCATAGTTCTTTCTCCATTTCCTTTATCTTCCTCAAATACTCTTCTGCTTTCAGAATATGAAATTCTGCATCATTTAATTGACATCTATATTCGCACTTTAAAGTATCAATTCTTCTGTAAATTACTAGCTTTCTTAACCACTCTACAGATTTTAAAACTCCATCCTGAGTTGTGTCACTCAACCAGAATCCAATCATTTCTGCGGGGTCTAGTGTGGTTTTGGGTGAATGACGGATCTCGTACTTCATGCGATGATATAAGGGAGAGGATTTATTGCGGCGGGACATTAATATCCCTTCCTCAGTTGTCTATCCACAAACTTAGGATGTAAATCTCCTCCCTCAATCGTGATTTCGTCTGCGGGCCAGAGCCTGCCGTAACACTCTTCAGGACCATATTTTACCATAGTTCTGAAGGTATCAAGGAAAGTCCCTTCTGGATTTAAACAAAATCCACATGACAACATCCCATGCTGGATTATTTCACCGTCTTTGTCTGTGATGGCAAAGATTCCAAAATGCCGACTGGATACCTCGTCTTTGTACATCCACTTTCCGATATGGATAGACCAGATCTTCTCGTCTATTTCTTCTTCGATGAGTTTTTCAAACCAATAGTCATCCCTTTTCCAGAGATCTAGTAATTGAGAGAGTTTCATAGTTGCTCCTTATTTTTCATCTCCTCTTTAATAAATTCATCCTCGCAAAGATCAATCCACATTTGTCCATACTTTTCACATTCTCTAGAACAGACTATATCTTCATCCCAACCAGTAACACAGCACAATCTATTAATCCATCCGTTCCACTTATGTTCTATTGGCTTTCCACAAATGAGACAAATCTCTTCTTTTGATTGGAACTTAGGACAAATTGTGGCAAAATCCTCTGGATTGAAATAATGAGATTGTCCGTTCGCAGTAAGAATTTTATGAATTCCCCTAAGAGCCTCAAAATGTGTTATCTCTTCAAGGAACTTCTTATAATCTTCCTCGATCTCTTTAAACATTTCCTCGTCTTCGCATCCAGCAGATGAAGATAATCCAACAGAGGAATCACCTTCATCTATGTAGGCGAATTTGCAGTGAAAACATGTAGCGGGAATCATGCGGAATCACCTAAGATTTCTTTTATCTTTCTCATTTCCTCAAGAGTACAATATTCCCATTTCTGCTTACTCAAACAAACAACCAAATTATATCTTTCATTTATATCCAAAATTCCTTGGGTTATTGGCACTATTCTATAATTATCGTCCCAAGTATCGGATATTTTTCTAATTCCGCTTGTTGAGTCTATAAGATCTCCATTATCAAGTCTGATTGCACCTTTTGGAGTAATCTTCTTTACTTTTGCGAAATTGTAATAACTTACAAATCTTGGGCCATATGCTATTTTGTCTCCAGGCTTGAGAGACTTAAGCCAGAGGTAGTATTCGGGAACGGTCATTCTACCACACTCCCCTTTTCTCCAAATCTTGGGTAATCTAACCACTCAATACTTCTGCCCTTAATATCTTTTATATTAGGTTTTCCGTCTCTTACAAAGAGGTTATTAAAGAGATGATAAGTTTCTTCCTCGGTTAAATCGATTCGTCCTCTATTCCCATCTTTGTCGGTTACTATGAAACTGACGTAGATTTCAGAGATTTTGACTTGTTCTGCGGGCATTTTTAAATCCTCCTTTTGACGCTCGACCTCGCTGTTGCTCGGCGTCGCTATGCCTTCGCGATTCTGTTGAATCACTACGGTTCACACCAGCTTCAAACTCTTCGTAATCTTCTTCAACTCATCGGTCTGTTTAAACCCAATACAAGTCATCGTCCCTAGAGGAACTTCGGTAAGTCCTGCATCTTTTATGTAGACAACATCATCAAGAGTTGCAAGTTCCTTAAATGTCTCATGGTCTGCCTTAAGAATTATTGCTCTTCCAAGACAGTTATATTTGTCCGCGAGCTGCATTGCTATATGGGAAATTTGTGCAGCAATTTTTCCTTTAGACATCTTCAAGCTTTCGTCGATTACGTAGATGAAGGTTGTGGAGAGGTCAACTTGTCTTGATATCATATTATCTTCAGAATAACGGTGTCTATGACAAAAACAAGTTCCAGCTATTGCGCCGCAGATTCCACAACGAAAAATATCGTGGTGGCCCGCGAATCCAAAATGTTCTTGACAATAAAAGGCGTTTCTATCTGAGTCAAATGTTCCAGGTTTACCACATTTAACGCATTTATTATTTTCGTTATTCATTTTAGTTACCTCAAACTACCTATTATCTCTCAAGGTATTTAATCTTTTCGTGAGCGAGAATTGGTGTATCTTTGATAAGCAAAGAAGATAAATAGCCTTAGAGATCATAATAGTACTAAAATCGAAGCATACCAAGAGACACCCAAAACTGGGCGACAACCTGCCTAACTTGGAGGCCGGGAAGGGCTTCCTCATCAGAACCAGCCTGGGCTGTCTCTCGGAAAGGATGTGTTTACAACATGAATCTAGGGCTTAAATCTATAAATACTTTGTGTTCCGACTCCCAACCCGGAGTCATAGTTTATAAATGGGATCTATTGAAAGCAACCGCTTGTGTTTGCACCCGAAATATTAACAGGATGTTGGAGAGACTTGAGAATAAAGGAGCAAAGGTTCTATACATCTATCCAGTTCAAGAAAGGGATACTCATGGTCGAAAGCTATGGAGATTCCTGCGGGCGAGAGTGAAGGTGGTGGGTGTAGATGGGTATACGTTTTATTTTACATCGCGCGATGAATCTCTATTCAAAGTACTATCTGAGTCCTGGACTGGAGATACCTTGAAATCTAAAGTACAACTTATGAAAGCGACGGTTAGAAAGGCAATAAAAGAAGTTGCTTTAGAGAAAGGTCATGTGAGTGTCTTAGACATAGTTTCTCGGACTCACAGGATAGTTGATGGATTAGAGATAGAAAAGTGGCTGTACGCTTTTGTAAATGAAGGCGAAATAAAAATACAGAGATTTTCAGATTGGTTTGCAAGTAGGATAATACTGCTCTGAGAATGCGTGGGATCAATCAAATAAAAGACTTTTAGTGGATAACATCTATTTTTGGTAAGATTGTACACTCTTTATAATTTATACTTAAATTTTCAATGTTGTATTTAATCTGGCGCGAGGGTTAGACCTTTGCTTCTGGTCGAACTCTTCAGGAATTTCTAATGGTTGGAAGTATACGTGGGCTAGAATAAAATATATCTCGGATTTTATAGAAGAAATATTATATTTATAAAAATCCGATAGATTTTATATTTGGGAATAGGAGTTCATTTTATTTAAGGATATCGGTGGCCCAGGAGAGGGTCTTATCTAGCAGAGTGTAAGCGGAGTTCTATTGGAAATTGAGGGTTCTTCCTTTTCGAAGAACAACCAATACGTTGCCGCGAGGATTCCTAATATCGCTACTCCGTAGAGTTCCCAAATTCTGAAGTAGAAAAATCCGAAGCAGAAGAGGTAGATCTGTGCAGCAGACACGTATTTAATGATCTTTAAGTGAAGAAGAAGATTGGGGAAAGTCATATCTTGCTATCCACCAAGTCCTTAAGATATTTCTTCGTAGCTTTATGGACCATATTGGATACTCTCCAAATAGGGACATCTTCAAGAGTCAAAGTTTCTCTATTAAATATTTTAATATTTTGAGTCTCCGCCGGATGTCTATTGGCAAAATGTTCTGCCATTGCATTAACTATTCCCTCTCTATCTCCATAGATTACTGTACTTCCGAGGCTCGCGATGTAGTATTCACTTGGAATGCCATTGGGAAGTTCTACTAAGATTGGGTCTATCGAAATTGACATAGATCTACTATTATCTCTCTTAATACTTATAGGTTGCGAGAGATGAAAGCATTACTTAAGTAAAAACTTAAAGTATTACTAAAGCCTTGTATGAAAGTTCTATAAAACAACCGAAACATTTATATAGCTTGAGGTATATTTTATCTTAACTCTTTTATAGGTGAGTTGAATGAGACCAATGATAAATGATGTTATGGTTTCTTTTGGTTTGTCAAACGACATAAAAACCAGAATGGAAACGCTTGCGCAGATTAAAGGATTATCCAGTTCAGCATTGATAAGAATGTTGATCCTAGAGAAATATTCTGAAGAAATGAAGGCTGGGAATATACCCGAAGAAAAGGTGGTTTGAATGAGTCGATTTCATGATGAGTTTTTCAGGAATGGAAGTCCAGCACACGATTCTTTAATGATAAAGTGTATGTCTGAGAAAGGAATTAAGAAGATAATTGAGGAGTTGAATATAGAGAATACAGAGGTAAAACCTTTCTATGAAATATTTTGTAAGAAATCTTCAAATTACAGAAACGTTACAATATGTCAATGTGACAATTTCGAAAACAGAAAGAGGGCTTTTCTTGGCACAAAGAAGGAGTGCGAGTGGCGATGGGGTTGTGAGAATAAAAAAACGTGCGGTTTTGAAATAGAAGAACCAAAACCATATATCATTGAGGCAAGATCGATTACACATCTTTCTAAACCAAATATATCAAAAGAAACTGAAGTTATTATTAAAAATGGAAATTTTATAATTGGATACGCGGACGGCCTAATCTCTGTTGCATATTATGCGAGTGAAGATCTAGAGGTGGAAGAACGCCAAATAAATCATAGGAGCGATTCTATTGATTTTAAAATATTAATTGAAGTTAAACCAGAATTAACAAGTATTGGTGACACAATTAGACAAATAAAAACCTATAAGAGTCTTTTGAGGAATAGCAATATTGTTTCGGTAATAGTAACTTATACCACTCTAGATGAGGCCGCACTAGAATATTTAAAAGGAGAAGGAATAATAGCTATCGTTTGGAAAGATAATTGAGGTTCTTAAAATGTCTGAAGAAAAGAAAATTGCAGGTGCGGCAAACACCTGCCAAGAGGATTTTATTCCTGATAATAGTGATGCTTTACAAGTAGATAAATCTTTCGGTCAAAAGGTTCCAAAGATTGAGAGACCCGCTACCGAGGAAACTATTAAACACTACAAGAACCCCAAAGTAATGGCGGTTGTCAGAGAATTTTGCGAAGACCCAAATGGTTGGAGAGGTTGTAACGCCGGAACACATTGGTATAGATCCACTCAAAACGGGAAAGTAAGGCTTAGGAATTTTCTAGACGATTATATAGATAGTATTGAACACAATAGAGTTCTGTATGCTACATTAGATTTCTTTGAGAAAAACTTAAAATCCAAAGACGAAGCTATTAAACCAGGAAGCAACAAACCTATACATCCAATAGGAAGTCTTGAAAATTTAATTTCTTATACTTTAACCTGTGATATTGACTTAAAAGGATCTGTAGATGATCCTTCTTCAAAACTCGCTTTAGAGTGTGCAGCACAATTTTTTGTAGACTACTTGAAAAAGCGCGGAGTTTTTAGAAGCGTATACACTCTTTTTAGTGGAAACGGCATATATATTTTAATCCACCATAATCTCTTTGCAGTAGAAAATAGAAATTATGAGCAGAGAGAAAAATTCTTTGGATCTTTAATTACAGCATATAATATGTTAATTGATAAAATTGAAACAGAGTTTTTCAAAATTCATCCAGAATATAAAGAATTAATAGCGTTTGATACTGTAAACAATAAGAAAAGAAAATTAAAATGTATTTTTAGTATTCACGCAAAGAAAAATTATGTAGTAATTCCATTAGATCCATCTAATATTAAAATTGATTTGGAAAAAGCTAAATTACCTTTATCAGAAGAAGTAATTTTTCTTGGAGAAAAATGGTACAAAGATTTTCATCTCGGAGAAAAAGAAGTTCTCCTCTCTGTTCTAAAAGAATATATAGATTTAGACCGAAAGAGAAATTCTCACAAGAGAGGAGAGAAAGGAGAAAACGAGAAGGAATTACCTCCAAGAAGATGTGAACAACCCATTCTCACAGATGATATGCCTCCTTGTATTCAAACAATCATATCTGATCTACAACCAAAAGGTGCTACAGGAGCACTAACTTTTCTGGCAAGCTATCTATACGAAGTTGGATGGTCCGAAGAAGAGGCTTTTAAGCTCTGGAGTTCTCTAGCCGACAAGGTATGGAAGGATTACAGATACTTTGATGAACATTTCGGAGAACGCTGGACTCCATCTTGCGAAAAATTAAATAATGGTTTCCAATATCCCCGACCAGGAATCGGACATTACTGTAAGAAAGACAAATTCTGTAAACATTGTTCTAGACCGACAGAATATACACTGAAAGTCCCGAATTTCTCTTGGAACGATAAGGGTAATGGCGAAAGAATGGCATTTTATTTTGGAGACACGATAAAATATTGCGCACAATCGAGAGGATGGTATGTGTGGGATGGAAAGAAATGGTCCGCAGACGAGACGAAAGAGTTTATGAAATATGCAAAGAAGGTTGTCAGAAATATGTATAACGAGGCTTCAGAAATAGAAAACGATGATCTTAGAAAAAAGTTTGTAAAATGGATTCATTCAAAATGCGAAACTGCGGTAGGCATAAAACATATGGTAGAAATGGCAGAATCTGAGGATGAGATTTCCATTAGCCTAAAACAAATATATTCTGAATCAAAATATTTTAATCTAGAAAATGGGGTTCTGAATACAGAAAACCTAGAGATACTTCCACACGATCCATCTAGACTTATTACAATGATATCGAAGGTGGCCTACGACCCAAATGCGGATTGCCCAAGATGGAAAGAAACAATTAAATTAGTATTTGAAGAAAAAGAAAGTTTAATGAAATATTTCCAGAGAGTTTGTGGCTATATTTTAACTGGAAGACCAATTGAGCAGGCATTTTTCTTCTTATATGGAGAGAATGGAAAGAATGGAAAATCCACTTTGATGAATGCAATTCTTTATCTCATGGGAGATTATGGATTGAAAGCGGAAATTAAATCTTTCTTGGAGAGCGGAAATAACATGTCCATCAGAAACGATTTAGCTAGAATGGCAGGAAAGAGATTTGTTTGGGCATCAGAACCAGATGAAGGAAAGAAATATTCTATGGAAATTTTAAAACAAATCACAGGAAGCGAGCCTATTACTTGCCGTTTTCTTCACCAAGAATATTTTGAATATTTGCCTCAATTCAGTCTTTTTATTTCTGCAAACAACAGACCAACCATTTCTGAAAAGAGCGATGCGGCTTGGAGAAGGGTTCAGAGCATTCCTTTTAATAAAACAATTCCAGAAGAAATGAGAGATAAAAACATAGATATATGTCTACAAGCCGAAGCTTCGGGAATTTTTAATTGGATGCTAGAGGGACTTAGAGAATATTATAAAATCGGATTAAATTCTCCTTCAGAGGTATTAGCATCAATTAAAGAATATAAGGAAGATATGAACTCATTTGAGAACTTTATAAGAGACTGCTGCGTTACAAAAGACGCTAAATCAATTGCAATATTAAATTCTGAACTTTACGAGAACTATAAGTCATACTGTGAAGACCTCGGAATTGTTAGCAAAGATTCATTAAAATCTTTTATAAAACAGATGACTAAGCTCGAAGAAGAAGGAAAGGTTTCCCGAATTACTGTACATAAACAAACCGGATGGTTGGGGATTCACCTGAAAGATGACATGGAGAGAAACACAATTGAAATTAGAAATCCTTAATTTCTTTTTTTTTCGATATATTTGTACTGATTAATAATAACAATAAAGATTTCTTCCAACTCCCCCTTCAACTCCCCTTTTTTAAGCGCCCCGCGCATATTGAAAATTGTGAAAGGGGGAGTTGGGGAGGTAATTTTCAGTATTTTCCTATATAGTTTTTTTAAAAAATAAAATTAATACCTTCTAGATATCCCCAACTCCCCCTTCGATAGCAGGCGGCAGGGGGAGTAAAATGATCTCCCCTTTCTGCGGGCATTGTGTTACGATTTTTAAAAATCGTAATAATGGCCTACTGATATTGAATTATAATTCGCCGCAAATCTCACACCATTAATCATTACAAATCCCACCAATAAAAAAATTAAACCCACACATCCGTCCTAAATTCAACCCTAGTGTCGCAACCAGAAAGTAAAGTTAGCCCAACTGAATCCACGATGTCCAAAACTGATTCTGTATTGAAGTTAAACAAACTTGATATCCTGGTATGAATTATCAGGTACGCAAAAGGAGATCTGGTGTTTCTATCCTCTCGATACCTCACCAAAATATTTTCCATATCGTCTTCAAGAAAAGGGATGATTACTTCTTCGCGCATACTAATCCCTAAACCTACACTCCTCTTTCGTCATCAAACACTCTTTCCTCGACCCGTCGCAAACAAATCCCACAATCCCATTAGTAATTTTCACAATATACTCAGGCGGAATCATAACACCATCTCCATACCAATAATATGGGAGATGGAGATCAATGGAATCTTTAACCTTCCTATCCAAGGTTGTTTGACCTTTGTTCTCTAATAGGTCTTTATATGTTGCATAAAGAACATGTCTAAATTCTCTACAGGAAAGTTCGGGCATTTCATGGATTATTTGAATAATGGTAAGAGCCAATGGTTTATAATACTCTGGTATCTCTTGAAACCTATCCATTACTTCTTCCTGAGATAACTTTCCAGCAGTACTCCAAAACTCCTCTGGTCTGGATAATTCTAACCAGTTATAACCTTCTTCCTGATCTGTGAGATAATCGAACATAATTTATCACACCAAGGATGCTCCTCTTTTTCAAACAATTTTCCGTCTGGTCCGCAGATGCCTCCAACCTCTCTTGCTGATTTACAAAATTGTCGTGTAAAAGACCCATCTATCGGATCGGGACCAGATTCTGTTTTCCACAGTAATGGTTGTAAGACATCCAATACCCATGATTTTTGCAGTGAATGCAGATTTTTGTCATTTCTTTTTCATCTCCTTCTCAACCAAGTTCCTTCCATAGGATCTGGTCTTTCAATTGGCCGCAGACCAGATGTCCCATGTCTAAATGGCGATTTTGGCTCGTCTGCTACATGATTTTTGATTCTACAAATGCCATCAGCTATGACGTAAGATACGGCTAATGCGAATAAATATCCTAACATTCTGATTCCTTCCCAACCTCTACTATCCCATACCCCAGATTCTTAACTTTCAAATTAACCAGATTTCCTTTAAAAATAATAGAATCTTGCCCGCGAAGAAGCAATTCTCCCCACTCCTTAGATGTCATTCTCTGTTTAAAGTCTTCTTGGGTCCAATGATTAGGGTGAAGTTGAATCACACTCTCACCATTTCCTGTCCACAACACGTATACGGATGCACAGGTAATCTATCCAAAGGTACAGGGAGTCCAGATGGGAATCCATTTTGAGTTATATCCCATTTCTCTTCAGTGACTTCTTGCTCCCATCCACAAATTTTACATTTGAGTTTCATCACCATCTCTCCTTCCAAGCCTTTAAATTCCACTTCAAAATCTTCTTCATTAAACTCCAACTCATCAGTCCTTCAGGAAAATCTTTCTTCCATAAATAACTACATCCTCCACGTAAACAAACTTCAGATATTTCGTCCTCCATGTATCCAATCTCTTTTAAACCTTCGTCCAAGAAGTTCTGGAGTTTATAACCATCTACGAGTTCATGCCCTATAATGTGGCCTCGCGATGGAGAATCGTACTCGAATGTGAGTTCTTCAGGATTAATTTGATATTTTTCTAAAATTAAACTTACATCTGCCTCAAACTCTTCTTTGGTTTTGGTGGGATGCAGATAGTCTTTAGGACTATATGATTCCCAATCAGAAACTGAAATACGAAAGATCATTCATATCCCTCAAGTAACATCTCTGTCATAGCTACATGTTCTTCCAGTTCTTTTCTAAAGTTGTTATCCAAATTCGGCGTAGTTAAAATAAGTTTCACAAGCGTAACTTGATTTCTAAGAGCTTTGGCTAGAGCTTTAGTTAAGCCCTCCTTCTCCTGCCGCGCGGATTCTAAGTCTTGTTTAAGTAGTTCTATGGCGTTATCTTTAACCTGCAATAACGTTTCGGTGTCTTGATTTCTATAGTCTTGTTCCCATCCAGATTTCCAAGATTCGATTTCTTCTTCCATCTCCTTATATTCCATCAACAAATGTTCTGTGTAATTTGTCAAAGCCCAAATATCTAACATCTTTATATCAGAAGATTTTGTGTGCTTAATTTGGGTAACGTGGTCTTCTATGTTTTTAATGTCTTCAGAATTCATTTTGTATCCTCCAAAATCCTACTTAATGTTATAATAGCCCTATTTTCAGAGTTTCCTTTAAATGGATTATTCTTAAAAGTTTCAATTACGTATCTAAGAACTTCTCTATCTCCATCAAATAGAATAACTGGTTTGCCGCCGCACCAATCTTTCACAAAATCCTCAAGATGTTCTCCAGCCATCATTTGCCATCCCAACTCGCGTTGATCTTCGGGTTCTTCTAACATAGATGTTAGTTTTCTATTCCATTCTTTTAATTGGTCGAAGTTCACTCTTTCCACCACCAAGGAGTATATTCTTCAGATTTAACTTTCCTTTTTGATAAAGAATTGATATTCTCAAGAGACTGGAGAATATTAATTATAGGAATTGTGGAGTCGAAGTTCATGTTAATCTCCTTTCTTCGCCATCCTAAATTCTCGGTCGCACTCTCCACCTAATTCCTCTGCATCATTTATCAATTTGTCAATAGCTTTTATTTTCGCTGCCAACCTCTTGTGTAATCTTATTAAATCTGGATTCTTTTCTGCGCAAGATTTACAGAATTGAGTGTGATGACTTGTTAGAGGTTCCCGACCCCCATCGTCGTATGTAATATACTCGCTTTCATCATTAAACCCAATTATTTCCTCTCTACAGGAATGACAAGCAAACTTCCCGCAGATAGCACAGTATCTGTTTCCCCAATGTTCTACTTCTTTTTCCTTGCAGAAATCACAGATTTCTATGTCCTTGGTGGTTGTAATTGTTATTTGTTGTTTCATTTCTATTTCTCCTCCACCTTCAAAACCCCACTATCCTTTCCAGCAAGTGTATCTGAACTAATCGCGCGGAGGATAGGAGCGGTTTGTGAATCGTTATTGATATCTTCAGAAATAAATCTGTACCCTAGTCTGGAGTCATATACGACTGTCGGACTTCCATTTTCGTAGTGATAGATAGTTAGAGTGTTGGTTTCTTGTGTAATTTCTCCTTGGATTTGCCAAGATAAGAATCCTATCCAGAGAAACAGAATCATTAGTGCCGCGAGAGCGATGTAATTTTGTTTCATGAAGATTCCTTTTCCAACTTCTTTTCTGCTTTTAACATCCTTGTTACGATAATTGTAAATTCTTTCTCAAATTCGCCCCATGATCCATCTTTAGTGGCATATCCAAAACATCTTCCAATCTCTAACCAATGTCGAAGATAATCTTCAGGTTTGGCTTCTTTGTGGCGAATTCCAGTATCGATCAAATTTTCAATTGCGCCCCAATCGCCTTCTTTGGCAGCGGCTTCTAGTTTTGCTTTTATGGTTATGGGCATAATATCTCCTTATCCGACATCGTATTTATAGTTAACGCTAGGACGCTAAAATACTCCTTATCTTCTGTAAGCGATATCTATAATTGGTGTTACCATTTTAATCAACTAAGACCTTTTAGAACAAAATAGATATTTATTCAGGATCATCGTCTTCTAATTCGTCTAATCTTCTATTTAGTTTAAAAATTACATATCCGATTCCTAATATGGCTATACTCTGAATCATATCAACAAACTGCTCAGGTGTCATTAAATACTTATTACTTGGTATAGTATTTATATTTACTGTTAAGGCGACTTAGAAATAAATTACAAAAGATAAAAATAGACTATCGCTTTTCTAATTTCCGAAGTCTAATTCTTGTATCCATGAGTAGATATATGATTCCAAGCGATATAAAAGTCTGCATCATGTCAAGAAATTGTTGGAAAGTCATTCTTTTGTTGCCTCCTCGTTTTCTGTTTCGAACAACATGTAATGAAGTTCGCCCGCGATGTTACATTTTACGTTGGAATCTCTGTTTACGGAATAATAGTCGTAACCTTCTTCAATACAAAATTTCTTGTCCTCTTCAGAATAGTCTGGAGCTAGGATGAAAGGAGGCGAGCATAGCGAATTTCCGTCTATCATAACTAAGATTGAGTGAGCCAGTCCATATAGTTTCTCTTTCTCAGTTCTGTCATGGACTTGATCGGACCAGAATTCACATAGATTTCTCAGGTTTTGCAGGAATTCGTCTCTTACTTGTTCCATATTCAATTCGTGTGACATAATTTAGTATTATATGGGAAAGTATTTAAGCCTTTCTAAGTTTGTGACTTTTTCTTATAGCTTCTCCCTTTCTACTACAATTACAGTTTGCACATTCAAGTCTATAATCCTCTTTTAAAGATTCGGGCCAGCCTTGTTGACGAAAATTGGAGAGCAATGCCGTACTATTGCGCTCTCCATTTCTTCTCCGCTCCGCGCCATCGTTATGTATGTGAGAGATAGTTAAAAATTTTAATTCCGTTATTCCACATGGACAACCACCAAAGAATTCAAAAGCTTCTTTCCAGAGTTTAGCTGAGTATCTTTGATTTTTAGTTTGCAATTCCCAAGGTAAATCCAAATATTCCCTTCTTCTCGCCAAATTATGATTCCAACATAAAACTCTCAGATTAGATAATTTATCTTTCGGATAAGTATCATTAGTAACGGCTAGACGTAAGGAATGTCCACTATATCCCTTCTTCTTGTCGATATATCCTGTCTCATCGATATGGTCTACGGTTAAATAATCGGGATTAGTCACATTACAAAGAGAACATTTACAGCCACCCAAGATTTCAAGTACTTGAATTTTATTTTCTTCGCGATATTTTTTATGGTGTTCTTTTATTTTATCTTTATTTTCATTATAATACCTTTTCCCGTATTCTTTATTATGTTCTTTATTTTCCTTATAATACTTTTTTCCACATTCTTTCCTGTGCTCTTTATTTTCTTCACGATATTTTATATCGTATTCTTTTTTGTGTTCTTTGTAGTTTGGATTATCCCAATTAGATATCGTTTGTTGACACACTCCACATTCCTTAGCTATTTCTCCCTGACTTTTCCCAAAAACATTAATTTGGAGATCCAACCATTCTTTATTTTGATAAATAGGTTTTTCTTCACTCACTTTTTGACCTCCTCTTAATATCTTCCTTGATTAATCCCCTTAGAAGAGCGGAAGCGGAAGTCTCATCGTCGTCAGCCATGTTTTCTAACTCATCTTTTAAATGTTTAGAGAGTTTGAAAATAAAAGTAGCTGTTTCTTTGTCAAGTTGTTTCATATTAAACACCATATATAAAATTTGTAGTTATAATATAATAATTATTAATATTTAAATCTTTCGGTTGAATTTAATTTTATTCAATTAATTTTTTTAAAAACAAACTTAAATTTGCCTTTAGACAGTTAAATCAGAATTTAAAAGCGAGGTTCATAACGCGATCCAACCGCGCTAATTCCCTCGCCATGCGCATATGATCGGCATCCCATTTAAGGCTTGCTATCCGCGCCTTGGTGAGGCAACGTTCCAACTATAATATCTGTGAGGTCTCACCATGACAAATAAAGCTTTACTTGCGGGAATCAATGCCTATATGCAATCTCCGCTTAGAGGTTGCATCAACGATGTACTTGATGTAGAGAACTATTTACTAGGAAAGAATTTCCAGTGTACCAAACTTCTCGACTCTTCCGCCACCAAACCCAATATTCTAAATGGACTTAACACACTTATAAACGGAAGCCACGCAGGAGATGTATTGGTGTGGTATTTTAGCGGCCACGGATCTTACATTTTAGATAATAATGGAGATGAAACAGACGATCAATATGATGAGTGCTTGATTTCTTATGACTACTTCACAAACGGAAATTTCATTCGTGATGATGATTTAGCTGAAATATTTACAAGAATTCCAGAAGGAGTTTTAGTTGAGTGTATCCATGACTCCTGCTTTTCAGGAGATTCCACAAAACTATTTAATGATCTAAATTCAAATACCCGTTTTGTAGATATCGATACTAATTCTATAGATTTAAAATCTTCTGCTTCAAAATATATTCCTATCCAGCTTTCTAGACCTAAAAAGAAAGTTGTGAAAATTGGAAGGATAGGACATAAAGTCAGTAATATTACCATGAACCACATCTTATCAAGCGCCTGTGGTGAAACTCAGACTTCAAGCGAGGTTCGGGTAAACGGTCAATATCGCGGAATTTTTACATACCTGCTTACAAGAAGACTCAGACTTTCTCCAACTATGAGCCGATCTGGAGTAATAAGTAATGTTCGAGCAAACCTTGCTGCACTAGGGTTGTCACAAATACCTATGTTAGAGTGTATCGATAGTGAAAAATTAGAGCCTTATTTCTCATAATTTTTTGAGGTTTTCCTATGCAAGACTCAGAGGCTCGGATTTTGACCGCTATTGGCGAGTTGAAGACTGATATTCAGAATATAAAGGATGATTTGGACGAACTAAAAACGTTCAAGGACGAACTACAACGGACCCAACAATCATTTATAGATTATAAAGAAACTAGAAAAGATCTTCCGAAACAAATTTCTGATCTGAAGGAGAAAGTTACGGTTTGCCAAACAAATTGTATTAATGAGTCCAAGGTGTTTGAACAAGTTTGTAAAGAGGTTAAATTCCTAATGGGATGGTATAAAACAGGAACAGGAGTCGTTATATCCGTGAATGTTCTTGTTGCTGTTTTAGTTCTCGTTTCTAAATATATTGATATTTCTAAATTATTTTCGTGAGGGATTGAGATGGATATTTCATTTTTAGCTGCTGTTATACTGTTCTTACTGGCTTCCGCTCTGGTTGCTTGGTATCTGGCTTCATATAAGAGATTGTCTGTAATTCTAAAATTCCTCCTCATCACTCCTTTTATTCTCGGTTTTGCAATAGCTCAAGATGAGATCGAAGAAGGGCTTTTTGTAGACGATCTTACGGGAATAGAAGTCACAGAAGACGACAAACCTCTCATCCTCAATCCCGATATTTTAACAAAATCCGCAGAAGCAATTAATAACGCGGTAGAATCTGTAATTAAACTTCCAGAAATCATCCCAGACGGTTTATCTCAGGAACTTCAAATTCAGGAAAAGAATAGAGTCTTTTTGTTAGATAATACCTTGAATTTCACACCAAGAAATAACACTACGGAGTTGATTGTGGTTTGAATTCTGACGAAGAGCCGTTGGTTTGTAGAAAATGTTTTTGCAGGTTTTCTTGTGGGGAGAGGTGTGAGAAAGCAAAAGAAGTTAATTTTATCTAATTAATTTTTTTAAATTACTTTGTTAATATAGACAACTTCTAAACTATACTCTTTACAAGGAGAATTGTTTGTATGGCTAAATTATATAATGCTCCGTTTCAAGGTCCGAGGTACACGCTTCACGGACCTTTGGCGTCTCGTCCTACTACTGCCAAGGAAGAGACATATTTTCACGATACTACGAATAATGAATGGTACTACTATACTTCGTCTGCTTGGAATAAAATAGGAAAATCTGACGTTCTCCTTAAAGACGGAACAATTGGATTAACCGCAGATTGGGACGCTGGATCTATAGATATCCAGGCAGAAACTTTTACTTCAGATGTTCCAATCGGAACCGCGCCTCTCACCGTTACCTCTACCACAAAAGTTACCAATTTAAATTCTGATCAGGTCGATGGTTCAGACCTGTCAGATCTCCTTGCAAAAGAAGAGACGCCGTATTTAGGAAGAGGAACAAATTATCAAATAACTGCGGGAGATTATATTATCGCGGTTACTTGTGTTGGAACAGATATTGATGTCACTCTTCCAAACCCGACCCTCAAGAAGACGGTGATTATCAAAAAGCTAGATAGTACGTCTCATGCTGTTAACATTGAAGCCTACGACGGAGAAAACATTGAGGACAGCGCTACCGATCTTATTCTGACTCACCAGTACGACTCTGTGACTCTTTCCAGTAACGGAATTAATTGGTTTATTGTTTAGGTGATTTAATATGACTTATTTTGGTTTATTGAAAGGAAAGACCGTCCTCGGAGTCGTAAAAGAATGGCTCATGGACGATGACGGTCATGGGCAGGTGGATGTGGTGTCCACAGCAGCGCCAGCCACCCTACCTTTGCCCACAGGCGCGGCTACGGAATCGACTTTGGCGGCGATGAACGGGAAGCTCGGTGCTCTCAGCAGAACTCCCCGCTCGGGTCAGCAAACGGTAGCCGCAGCGGGAACAGAAGTCGCTCTAGGTGCATCCCAAGTCTATAGGGAAGTTACAGTGATTGCCAACAGCGACAACACCGGAAACATCTATATTGGTAACGACGGGACTGATCATGTATCAAGTACCACGGGCGGCAAGCTTCCAGCGGGCGGATTTGCCACTTTCCACAATGTAGATATCTCTAAGATATTTGTAGATGTTGCGGTCTCCGGCGAAGGTGTCTCCTGGTTTGGTGAGATTTGATGTTCGGCCAGCATCACTGCTCAAAATGTGGCCTAAAATATAACAATGCGTCAGTAGACGGGCGAGATTACACTTACACCTGCAAGAACTGCTGCCAAGTTGAAACCTTCCACATGGATGGTACTAGCACCACATTCGACTGCCCGATATGCGCGAAGACTGCATTGAATGCAAATTTCGCGCCCAATAACGTGAACAGGAAGATGGATTTCTCGGATAAATATAACTCAATGTATCGGGTGATTTGAATGGCAGATAGCAATTTGAAGATTCTGAATGCGGATGAAGATCCGAAATGGCAGAAGGTGAAGGGGGCGCAAACGGAGGGAGATCCCGGATCGCCGTACGTGTGCCTGGATGGGAGCAATACCCCGAAGAGTGGACAGAAAGCAGTGGCATCAGCAGGTACTGCGGAAGCCCTGGGAACGACCCAAGTATTCAAGCGGGTTACAGTGGTTGCCAATGCCGATAATACAGGAGATGTGTATGTTGGCAATGACGGTGCTGACGATGTCAGCAGCATCACGGGAATAATCTTACCCCCGGGCGGCTGGTTCGACTGGTTCTTTGTGGATATCGCTGATCTCTATGTAGATGCTGAAGTATCTACTGAAGGCGTGTCTTATGGGGGAGAAATATGAGCGCAGGACAATTTATTCAGGGAGTGCTACGCGGTGCATATCGCATATATAATGTGCACGATTTTGGCGCGGTGGGGGATGGCGTCCACGATGACACAGCAGCATTCCAAGCATGCATAACAGCCGCCGCTGGAAAGGGGCCTGCCATCGTTCCCAAGCCACTTGTTCGATATCTAGTATCGTCTCAGGCCCCGATGGCGTATGGATCATGGAATTATTGCATCGCTGTTCCCAGCCACACGCAGATAATTGGTCTCGATAGGCCCGAAATTCAGCTCAATGCCGCAGATACAGATGTTTGCCGAACTATATTTACAAATTCGGATTGGGTAAACGGGAATACTGATATCGAGATCGTGGGACTGTCTATAGATGGAAATTACAGGAACAGACAGGCGGGAACAGCTAATAATCTGGTACTTATTCACATGGGAGTATCAGACGCTGGCGCTACCGTTGGATGCACTGACATTCGAATAGAGTCAAATAAGTTGTACGATGGAATTCTCGGTATCGGACTATATAACTACATCAAAGGTGCTGCCAAAAACAGCAACTGCAAGGTCAATTCGAATGTCATCGACTCGATGCAAAATTTCTGCATAGAATTCGACTCCACCGATAACTCTGAGATGAGTGGCAACCAATCATCGAACAGTTTGAATTACGATGTCGGCGGGGCGTATAATCTAATATTTTGGTCAAACAACAACACCGTTGATGCAAACCAATTCAAGTCTTCGAATATCAACAACACGGGCATCTGGATCAAGCACGGCAGTTCGGGAAACATCATCACTAACAACAACATCATTGCTCCGATGGGGTGCATCTTCTTCGAGACCGAGCCGGTTGAAACCGCTTCGATCACTGAAAACAACACTGTATCGGAAAATTACTTCGAGGAAACCGGCGCTTCGTCCAAGTTCTTGATCTACAATGCAGCTGGATCGACATTCAGAAACAATACAATCCGTGACAACAAATTCGTAGGTTGGCCTCTGTGGATCAGGGCAACGCAAACCGCTGCGAGAGATTGCACAATCGATGGTCTTTATATTCGTAACAATGAATTTATTGTGCCCGACAATGTTAAGAACATGTGCATAGGATCAGCCGCCACAGAGGGCGGCGCCGGCACGTCCTGGGACAATATATTCGTCGAGGGGAACACATTCAGGAGGGGGTATATTGCTCTAGTTGGAAAAGTCAATCGCCTCTTCATCCGACGCAACAAATTCATAGCAGTGGCCGGAACTCAGATCAATATCGATACTACAACATCGATTACAGAAGCTTACATTGATGATAATACAGCGATTGGCGGAAATAACTTCGTCTACACAGATGGAACGCTCCTGGGGCTGAAAACTCTCAGGCGCAATACGATTATTGCAAGCGGTGGGACGGCGATAACAGTCGGATCTGCAAATGCAATAGACATTTCTGACAATGATATAGATGTACCGACGACAGGATACGCATTCAATATATTAGCCGGATCACATACATTTAAGCGGAATAAAATTCACGATGGGCAATACGGAATTACCGCCCCAGTGGGCACCGTTCAAACAATAAAGGATTGTGAGTTTTCGGGGTTGACTGGAGCCACACCTCGCCTAAAAGGCGCGGCAACGTATATTACCGATGTTTCGACAGAGCATTTCCAAGGTGTATTAGCGGCATCGGCTACTGCGATTAGATCAAATGAAGATCTGAGCGCGGCAACACCCCTCACCTTTACACTGGATGCTCAACCCGATGTTCCGAGGCGGCTTGTATGGGCCTTTGATGCGCATGCTCAGATAACAGCATTCTCCATTACTTTTACTGGAGTGAATGCGAAGGACGTTGCCGTTACACAAACGATCACAGAAGCTTCTGGCTGGTCAGGTGTCACGAATGAAGCATTTGCCACTATCACATCTATCATCATGACCGCCAGAACAGGAACTGGTGCAGGTGATACGATTGATATCGGTGTCAATGATGTGATTGGCTTGGCAACCTCGCTTGATGTCGCGGCGGATGTGTTTAAGGTGAAAAAGAACAGTGCGAATTATCCCGCAGCAAGTTATACGGTGGAAGATGTTTATGACACGATCGACTTGAGCACGGGCGGGGCGATAACAGGCGGGGATGATTTCACGATTTGGTACAAGGCACTATAGGGCAAAAGGAGAACCCCAGTTCTCCTAAGTCCCTCATTTCATCATTTTTGGCTGAGAACTTCCGTATTAGTCCTATGTGATATCATTAGGCTCTTCAGTGCAGCGTTCTGCGACTCTATGATATCCAAGGCCCGCTTTGACCAATCTGCTACTGATTCTCCTGGCTTCCCCGCACATTCTTTGAGACGGTCGTAATCCGCTGCATATACCCAAATCATTTTCTTTTCATCCGACTTCTTTTTCGCGGATAAAAACATGCACTTATCGAAGGATACTTGCCCTGGATACAATTTAAAATCCCTTAAATTGATCTCCTCTATATCCGGATAGAAGGTGCAATTGATAAAACGCACTTCGGCGCTCTCGTTTATAGCATCCGCGATTATTGTTTCGCACTCCGATAGGTTCAGAACCTCATCAAATCGTCTTATTATTTTTGGCTCCATGTAGAAAACTTATAATCTTTATAATATTTATAACCATCGTACAACATAAGTCCAAAAGTACATGACTATTCAGCAAAGTCGATCATTCCAATCATTATAGGAATACATAGATCCTAGAGCGCGCCCCTATGCGGCAGATAGCGAAAATAGGAGTATAAGAAAAGGAGAATAAAAAATAGACTAAAGTCCTAGATGCCGAAGAGTCGAGGATTTCCTTCGCTTCGGTCTCTCCTTCTGAATCTGATACGCAGGCCGCTCGACCTCTTTCGGCACAGCGTCCACGATGTCGGACTTGCCACAGTTCGGGCACGGTCTGCCCTCTGGTTCAACCTCGTGGATCTTGTCGGGCTTTAGGGTGGGCATTCTAATGCCTCTGTGGAGGTGGGTCCACTGGAGGAAGTGATGCTCGCAGTCGAGGCAGCGTTTCTCCTGGACGCCGACGATCTTCATGGCTTCCTCTTGCGAAGATCTATCTCCGCTTGAAGGGCCTTGCGACATACGGCGGCCACGTTGATCTCCTCCAGATCCTCTAGGGATTTTTGCATCTCTTCGGAGATCTGGAAGGTTTTTGGGATGGGGTATTTCGCCATCACTGCCTGCCCCCAAATTTCTCTAGGATGGGCGTCAGACAAATGTCTAGCGCCATTCCTCGGAAATGGCATTCGTGCATTGTTACGAGCGACGCGACCGCACGCTCCTCCTCAATTTCTGGAGTGGTGACCTCCCCGAGGTCGATCAATGCCTGGACAACCCAGTCAGGCATGGTCTCTATCGGGGTCGCTGGCTCCTGTGGCCACCATGGGCACCCCTGATTTGGCGGGGTAACTCGGAATCGCTGTATCTTCCCATCTTGGAAAGATACGAACTGGTAATATTGATCGTTTATCCCATACCAGGTGGCAATTACGCAACCTGGATGAGCTTTCAGCCAGTTATCCCAATCGTCCCATCCCACTCGAAGGGATGTCTCCCCGGCTATTCTCTCATGATCCGTACTCGCTGTTATCCAGCGAGAGTCAGTCCCATGATGGGACTGAAACGTTTTGCTCTCACCCGGTTGGGGCTCTTTCCGCCCCTTCATACTATCTCTCATATTTGGCATAGCATCTACTAGTATCTCATAGTATATCAATGTATCGCCTTAATCAGTGTGTACTTTTGCCACCTACCATTCAGGTACATCAAGCAGAACAAGGACTATAGGAATAGAAAACAACGCCTACCGATATCGGTTATAAAACAGCAAAATCGACCCTCTGATATCGATGTGCTTCTAGGATAGAATCTTGGCTGGAAGTACATGATTATCGAGGTAGCTCTGCCCTCCAAAAGAGCTTTTCACAGATAACCAATAGCAGTAAAACCACGCACTGCGAACAATGGACGCCCCAATGACTGTTCATAAGAATCCAATCGGAGAAACTAACAATCGAAATTATCCTCATTGAGAAATAAAATCTACTAAAAGAGAAGAAACCATCCATCGAAATCTTTTTATAGTAATAGATATATTAATTCATTATGAAAAAGAAACTCAAAGAATCCTCCACAGATATTCCTCTCGATTCTATATCTATTGATCCAAACCTGTATTCTGATTCCAGCAGTAATACCAGCACAGACTACGAGGGTTTAACCACAAGCTCAAATGTGACTTTAGATCCAGAGGAAGGCCAATGGAACTATACAAACGAGTTGCCACCTCTAGAAGGAGCAAAGTATGAACCTTTTGATTTAACTCCTTTCTCTCCAGACGAAGAAAGAGAATTTATCCCCAGCAAGAAATCTGCTCGTTTCTATGGACAGCTCGAATTCCCTAAAAACGTAACCATAATTCGCGCTCCAGAAAAGGAATATCAATTCTCCTCTCTCCTCGCTGTAAATCAGATCTTGGATTCTCTAGAATTCAACACCAACGATTCCCGCGCGGCAAGTGAGGCGGTTAGAAACGCACTGATTGCGAAGTTTCCGAATCTGCCTGTGGGTTTAGCAAAAGACGATTCTGGTTTTGTGGTAAACGTAATCTGGTTTGCGCCTAATGTGAGGAAATATTTTGATTACGGAACGAAGAGTTGGATGGTGTTTCATCCGAGCAATGTCGTGATGATTTGAATTCTGGATTTAAATATTTGGAGTATTTGGAAAGGATCAAAAGATGTAGTGTAGCATACGAAAGTTGGAAGAAAATTGTAGATAATTTTGGTAAAAAGGTGATAAAAGATGAGTGAAGATGGATGTTGTTCTGATGAAAAGTGTTGTTCCTCAGAAGATGAATGTAAAATAGTTGTATGTGAAGCTTGTGAAAATAAGGGATGGCAACTTAATCTGGTAACAGGAATGAACGAGATATGTCAGGTTTGTTGCGGCTCAGGAATTCGGTTTAAGTGTAATTGCGGAGACATTCCGAGTTATGATATGTTTTGAAGGGTGATGAGAAGTGAGAAAGCTGAAATGTGCAAATTGTTCTAAAATTGTAGAAACCGAAAAAGAATTGAAGAAATATGTGTGCCCCTCTTGTGGCGCAATAAATACCCCTGAAGATCCTAATGCTGGTTTTGGAGATCAAGCGTGTGGTTGTCTCTTACCGGATGGGTTTGAGTTCAGGCTACCAGCGGGCAAGATAGGAAACAAATTTACTGGATATAAGTACATTAGTCCTGATAATGGCGACGAGTTAACTAAGACTGAATGGATGCTCTCATTTGGACTTGACCCAGATTTGGCTCTGGAATATATGAGGTCAAATGCTGCCGCAGATGAGAGAGATGATGATGTGGATCTGTCCACTCTCGGCAAGAAGAAGGTGAGAAAGTGAGACTTCTTTTAACTATCCTCCTTTTGGTTTCTCTAATTTCTGTTTCTCTTGCTGCTCCAATCGCACTGAAGCCAGATGAGATTGTTAAGAACCATAAAGGATTAGCACCCGAAAAAGTGGATCTTTCTTGGACGGATGAAGGGGCTCTTGGAGAGATAGATGGTTCTATGAATCATTTATCTTCCTGGAAACCGATAGTTATTCCTAGTTTTGGTCATTATAATACTGAATCTCTTGGTGTTACTCAGGAAAAGAGCGTCGGAATACCAACTGGACTCATAAATTTCAGTAAAACAATTGAGCCGATCCCAGTGAGCATAAAAGAGACAAATTATCTCCTTGAGCTTAATTTGTCTGAGTTAAACAACACAAACGTAACTGAAATTAGTTCTAAAGATTGGGTTTATCTATGAGATAAAGTCTAATTATACTACATATTTTTTACTAAGGTTGCAGTTAGCACATTCTAATCTGTAATCTTCTTTCAGAGTTTCGGGCCAACCTTGTTGGTAGAATCTTTCTAATAATCTGATTCCAGTCTTTTCTCCGTTTTTTCTTTGCTCCGCCCCATCGTTGTGAATGTGGGAGATTGTTAAAAATTTTAGTTCTGATATTCCACAAGGGCAAGGACCGAAGAAATCAAATGCCATCTTCCAAAATTTAGTTTGTCGTCTTTGTTGTCTTGTCTGGAGGGTGGGTGGAAAATCTAAATATTCTTTTGTCCTTCCAAGATTATGATTATAACACAATACCCTTAAATTAGATAATTTTTCTTGTGGATAAATCTTATTTAAAATTGCAGAATATAAAGATATACTATATAATCCGTCTTTCCTATCTAGGTGTCCTGTTTTATCGATATGATCTATTGACAGAAAGTCCACGTTGGTCACATCACAAAGACTACATTTACAGCCTCCAAGAACATTTAATACCTGAATCTTTATGTTTTTTCGATATTCTTTTACTTTATATTTATTTTTTTCTTTCTGTTCTTTTATTTTTTCTCTATTTTCTTTATAATAACTTTCTTGATATTCTTTTATTTTATGCTTGTTTTCTTCCCGATATTCTTTTTGTCTTTTTCTATTGTGTTCATCGCTCCAATAAGATATTGTAGACTTACCCACTCCACACTCTTTTGCAACTTGTCTTTGGTTCTTTTTCAAAACATTTAATTGATAATCCAACCATTCTTTATCTCGATAAAGAGGTTCTTCTTTCTTAAAACCACTCATATAACCAACTCTGGAAAAGGAAACGTTTCTCTGTATTTTTCTTTAATTATTTGCCTTAAAAACGCGGCTTCAGAGAGTTCATTAAAATCTGAAAGTTTAGAAAGCATTTTTCGGGTTTCTGGTTTCATCCGAAACCCAACCATAACAGTATCTGACATAGTTAACACCAAATAAAATTATTTTTATAATAATATAAACTATTAGTATTTAAATGTTTCGCTAGAATTAACCGAAAGTTTTAAATATTAAAAGTGATGATAGATAATATCACGGAGATTTAAAAATGACAGATCTAGAATGGTTCTGTTGGATTGCTTATCAAGAAAATATGTGGAGCAAAGATCTAGAAATCTCTGAATACATCCATGTTTTAATTGAAGAAACAAATTGGTCTAATTTACAGAATGGACCTATTTGCGGAATTTAAAAAAAGAAATTAAAGGTAGGGATTAACAGACCCTACGTACAAAATAGGTTTAGAAACATTTATGGGCTTTCCCAAGTCTTTACCGCTATTTAAAAATGCGTAAATGGACGGCGTATACACAGAACCGACTGCATCAACAGGTTTCATGCTCATAAAATAAGGCTCATCGAATACAGAAGCTTGCAGTCCAGATAGAGAAACTATTCCATCTTCTCCAATCGCGAATTTTGTTTTCTCATCGACCTGTCCACCACTGCCGCCCGCAAGAATTGCAAGTGCCGCGAGTAATAGAATTATTGTTTTCATAAAACATTACCTCTAGGATGTTAAATATCTCTCATTCTATAAAAAGTTGGTGGTCGTCATATTTCTTTTGGAATCCTTCTTTCTCAGATAACATCTCTTTCTTATGTTCTTCTAAGACATTAATAGAACATTGGATTGCTAATACTAATTGAAGTTGACTTGAAGGTGCTCTCATTCTATTCTTGAGAAGACCAATGGCAAAATTGAGAGAAATGATGCTCTGCTCTAATTCAAATATTTTGCTTATTAAATTATTCATCTCGGAGACCGTCTTCCTCCACTTAACTTCTGATTCATTCATCTAAATACACCCTCGACTCCCTAATCTCAATACCCTCCATCTCAGAAATCATTCTCTCAATCTCCGCCACAGAAACACCTAACATCCAGGCAACGAAACCTAACGCTGGAGGATGTTTTCCGTGGGTGTTACAATCTTGGAGAAGTCTTAGAAGATCTTGTTTTGTTGGTTCGTAAATTGTGTCTTTAGAAAAGGTTAACATTTTACTCAATACGATCACATCCATTCAAATGGGAGAACATATCCTTTACCCGACGATCATCTCCGTTTATACCTATTATATCACATTGGTGGCATTTATATGGCGATATAGAGTAACCTAGAAGTACTCCATGCTTCTTACATTTCCACTCAGAGAGAGTTCGTCGCAATATCCTATATCAGAACATTTGCCGCAAGGATATCTCATCTATCGTCACCTATCATTTCCTCAAGCCTTTTGATCCGCTTTTCTAATTGTTTAATCGCTTCTTTATAATTTCTATTTTGAATTGGATTCCGTCCAAAACACCTGCAATCCTCATATTCCTCGCCGCAGCGTCTACAATGGTCGCTCATTCAAATATCTCCTCATTAATCTCATATTTCCCTTTAACCCGAACACATTTCGGATATGTCATAATTTCCTTAACCTTAAAGGATCTCTCTTCGGATTTATACTTTTCGTAAACATCTAAAAAAGGAACAAAATAAGAGATTCTTTTCTTCCCTACTCCCTCTCTGCACTCAACTACGAGGTATCCCTTGCGCCCTGAAAAATCTAGGAAAAAATGTTCTTTGTCAATTTGATGCACACCTTCTGATTCTGAGAATCTTGAACGAAAATTTAGTGTACCATATTTTGCAGTATTGATAGATTTACATTCTAGAAAGTAGTAGTATTTTTTGTCCGCGCTGTCGCTTAGAATGTCCGCCCATTGCCCTTTAGAATATTGTGATTGAAACAAACGGTAGCAGAGGGCTTTAATGTTATTTTCTTTATAAAAAAAGTTTAGAGATTTCGCAATCTCGTTTTCCATTGAGGTCATTAAATAAATATAATATTCTTTAACTATTTAAATTTAACTAATCAAATCCTTCAGTTCCCCAATCAACCTCACAACATCCTCGTGCGAGAGAAGGACACTTGTCCAATGTTGATCTCTTTCTCTCCAAACGAGAACTTCAAAGGTTCCCGCATCTTTATCTGCGGGGCTAAAAGAAACTGTATTTTTACATTCTCCGCAAACGCATTTGAAATCGGTCATAACAACACTACCCAACTCTTACCAAACAATTCAACATACATTTTACTCACCATATAGCCACTCAAAGAAATCTAAATACATAGAATAAAAATAACTTACGGGTTCTTGAATATCTTCCCAATTAGTTAAGGTTTCGTGGCTTAGTGTTTCTCGAAGTTCCTCTTTTCTATCTAATCTTCCTCTTTTGCCGCCTTTGAGGGGTTTCTTTCTGGTGTTTAACCTGCTCTGGGTACACCAAGAGCATTTGCAATGACCCTCGGTTTGTTTATAGGGATGGTATCCGATCCAAGGAAGGAACCATTTTGTGTATTTATACTCCAGCTCCTTGAGATCTTCGGCAGTAAGTTTTTGGCTCTTAATCCATCCCTTAAAACCTGGGCCGCCAATGATGGGTTCTTTATTGTAGGTTCTTCGCGTTTTGGTCATATACGGGCGCGGCAAGAATCGAACTTGCTATGAAAACCAACTTTCGCGCCCAAAAAAAATAAATAAAACTAGGCAACCCCGCCTAGCCAAAGGATAGATCTATGCCTCCAAAATCCTTCCTCACATCAACCCCCAACTATCCCTCAATATCCCATCGTACACGGCGTCCATATCAGGCTCTTGCCAGTTTTCTACATTCGTGTTTAGGGTGAATAGTAGGTCATAATCCATGCTGAACCAATCTGACATCATCGGGTCATAGAAATCGTTGTAAACGCTCTGAATCCCATCAAGATTATCCGTAGTCTGCTGGCTTGTGGTATCTGTGAAGAATATTGAACCATCGTCTCCGACTACCATCTCCGAGTTCATGAATACGTCTTGCCAGGTTACTAGATTGTTGTTATCTCCCCAATAGTTGTCTCCCTCCAACAATGGATCTGTATATGCCATCGTCGTTGGTATTCCTACCGCTATACCTGCTGCCAGTATCAGCAGCAACACTATTCTATATGCTTGCATTTTCATACCTCAGTGTCGAATTAAAATCATTAAATATAGCCATCCCGTTCGAATTTGCTCTCATCGCCCGCGTTTCTGTGATTGTGCCATTCCTGGTTAGAGCCACAACCACGCTATAATTTCCGCTTTCCTGCCAGGCGATAAATGTTAGCCCATCATCACTTAGATTTCCAACGAAACCTTTTACCACCAAAGGGTTTCCCTTTGTGTCATATGGAAGACGTATTGCTGCGGTCGCTGTTGTCATTAATAGCAGGAGTATTAATATTATTGGTATGGCTTTCATGTCTTTTCCCTCTTTAACCGCTCTATTTCGTCCTTCAACCGTTCTATCTCTACCATCAGTTTCGGGTAGTCCTTGATTAATGCGTTCAGTGCCCTCCCTTGGTTTGAATGTCTCTCTTGTATCTTGTAATCTTTGAGTATATTGTGTGCTTCGTCGTCTAAGTCCTCGTTGATCTTTGGCATAAGTAATTATTAGGTAATTATTACTACTTAAAACTTTGCTCTCCCGAAGAAGTTTTATACGGAACAATCTTTAATCCAGTGACATACATATTCAATCTGAGAACTTTTACGTCATTTTTAACAGAAGTGATTACTTCTCCAGAAAATCCTACAAATATTGGTTCTTCATTAGGTCCAGTTTTCATATAATGAAGATTTTCTATGAACTTCGAGTCCTCAGATGTTACAATCCTTGCGGAAATAGTAATATCCGTATAAAGCCCATCTTCTCCATGAATGTAGTAGATAGCTTTTGCCAAACTTTTGTCTATTAAATCCACAATAACGGATTCTCTTTGAGTTTTTAGCTCTTCCATCTGGGTTTCATTATTTTTGAGGTCAGAAATTTTCATTTATAATCTCCTGAGCGTAATATCTTTTAAAATTATCTCTTCTTTCGCGAAGGAATCTACGAATTTTCCAAGTCAAACAATGTCGGCACGCGGAGAATTTGTTTAATCTCGCGTGGCCTGAGTTGCGGAGGGTGTGAGACATGATAAGATTTTCCTACTTCAACTCTTATCAAACATTTCCTCCATTGGAATTTCTACAGGGGCCCAATCTTTCTGTCCTTCAAGTTTATAATATCCTACAAAAGACAACTCCTGTAATTCATTTTCTTTAAAATGTGCTTTAATTCCTATATCTTCACTGAAGATGATGGTAACGTATCCGTACATAGATATCATGGGCAAGGTAGGATTTGAACCCACATCGCGAGTTTTGGAACACACGACATCGGTCGTGTTAGAGCAAAACTAAAGTTTTGCGACTCGCTACTTATCCAATTAGTGACATGCCCGATAAATTTTGAACTGTTAACCTTCTTTCAGCTATATCGATCTCAACTATGTAGCATATTTTTGGTGGTTGAGTTTCTGATATTCGCTTACTCTGGGCTGCAACCCGCGTCCATACACAGCAAGGTTTGGACTCCAGTTATTAGATGCTGGCAAACTCTTTGGACACCAGATCCCAATCTAAAACGTTGGGTCAGCAAATCATATTCCAGAGGTGGAATCAATGCCAATATCTGGGTTATCTTTTGATAACTATGAACCGGAAACGAATTAATTCGTTTCCGACGTTTTATCTGCGGAGTTAGCTTGCCTCCACTGAAGAATATACTTAATCCTTCTTGGTATTTATACTTTCCGCTTCCTCGCGACTTGTCACACAATAGGACATCACATTAGACCCGCCAGATGTCCATCTTCGCCTTCTGGGAATAGTAGATGGAGACGTAGTAAACGGCTGAACCGCGTATGCACTTACCTCATAAGGTTGCGACCAAGGATCTGTATCATCCTTCTCGGACCCAAAATCCTCTGGATTTGTTATAGGGACGACCTTTTCAAGAATCTCTCTTGTTGTTCCATCAACCTTTTCGGGAACCAACTTCTTAGTCTCTACCTTCTCATCACTGGGATACTCAATAAAATCGCGACAACATTTTCTATCACATGGGCCAAACCTTATATTCCTAAATCCAGGTTCCCAGATATTCGCAAGAGATTCTTTGAGCAGATTTCCCCAAGTATATAGACCAGTTGAATTGTAAGACCTCTCCGACAGACAGGTAATTACATCTCCATTATAGAGAATAGAACAAGATCTTATTCCAGCAGAACACGTGTGTTCAGACTGTAGATTGTCCGCGAGAACATAACTTACATTCTTCAGGCTTCGTATCTTGTCTCTAAGATACTTAATTCCATCTGCCAAAAGTTGATATTCTGATCCCATAGTAAGCTGAATCTGCCAGAGCTTAAAGTTCTTCGCGATTTCCGCCAGTTTATCAAATTCCCAGATATTGTGAGACCCGAAGTTTGTAACTATGGTTATATTATCGCAATATTCTGTTGTCGTAACAACGTGGTCTTCTTTATAGTCTGAAGGGAAATTAACCGATAATCCAATGCAGTAAACTTTATCCCAAGGAATAAATTTATCAAATATTCCACCGTTTGATATAATTTTAACCTTACATCCCGAATTATCTAGTATCTCTATTACTTGAGATAACAACTCATCTGATAGAGTCGAAGGTTCTCCTCCCGTAAGAGTCACTTCATTCACTTTATATTCAACGATTCGTTCTGCGATTTTTAGAACTTGGTCGTCTGACAAAGGTTCATTTTTAGTTATATCCTTAGAGCCGCAGTACTTACAGTTTTTGTTACACTTGGGTGTAATTTCCCAAAGTATTTCTTCTAGTTTTAAAATAGGTTGCATTTCTTAATCACCTGAAAAGAGACTTATTTAGAAAAGATATGTTAAAGTATTTAAAGATATTGGTTCTTTCAATCTCTCCTAATTTTCTCCCAGCAAACTCTGCCATACCTACCGCCGAAAATCTTAGTTATTTTCCTTCTGCAACGGGCACATCGCCTTGGAGCAGAAGATTCTTTGGGTTTTTCGGTGGATTGCATATATGGAGATTATCTGGCTTAGGATAAATAGTTAATCCTCGGAATACAAACTTCCTTCTTCGATATGTAGATCATTTAGTGGAGCACTACAGACATTTCCTTCTGTAATGTGCTCATACATTTCTAGTTCCATGATATCTTCATCTTCAAATCCTTGCGCGAATGCTTTATCTATTGCTTCTTCTTTACTGTCGGCTTCGATTTCTAGGCTTACGTATCCTGCTATTGGGATGTCAACTACGTATTTGGGCATATGAGTAGATTATCTGGTTTAAGATATAAAGGTTTTGGGAGGACGGTTGAAATTATGGAGTATAAGATTATTTAAAGAACACCTGTCTGTTTGCTTCGCTCCTTTTTAATTCTTCTACCACAATTGCAGTTTGCGCACTCTAAACAATAGTCTTCTTTTAAGGATTTGGGCCAACCTATTTTGTTGAAATCCATAAGTAAACGCACCCCAGTATGTTCCCCCTTCTTTCTTTTCTTGTTGCCATCATCATTTTTGTGCGATACTTGAAGAAATTTTAACTCCGTGATTTCGCAAGGACAACCGCCAAATAAGCTAAAAGCTTGGTTCCAAAGTCTAGTATAATATTTTTGAATAGTAGTTTGTAATTCGGGTGGGATATCTAAATATTCTTTTTGTCTGCCATCATTATGATTCCAGCAGAGAACTCTGAGATTTGATAGTTTTTCTTTTGGATAAGTTCCTCGCGCAACAGAAATGTATAATTTTCTTCCCCCAAATCCAGATTTCTCATCTAAATAACCAGCTGAATCTATATGATCTATTGTGAGTAGATCCGTATCGGTTATATCACATAACTGACATTTACAGCCGCCTAAAACTTCAAAAGCAGCCTTTTTAATATTTTGAGTATATTCTCTTCTTCTTTTACTTATCGCTTCTGAATTATTTCTTGCGTATTTTCTGGCGTGCCCTTTTAGGCGTTCTTTATTATTTTTTCTATAAATCTTAAAATAATTGTTAAAATGTTCTTTATTATTCTGCCGATATTGCTTCTGTGAATCATCATACCAATAAGATATGGTTGTATAGCAAACCCCACACTCTCTTCCAATTTGTGCATAGCTTTTTCCTAAAACCTCAATTTGTTCCTTCAACCATTCTTTATCTCTATACCGCAGATCTTTTTCAGACCCGCTCATTCTATTCCCCTCTTTTGTTGTTCTTTCTCAATCAATTTTCTCAGAAAAGCCGCAGTTGTGATTCCATCTGCAATCGACATTTCTTCTAAAGTCTCGCGCAAACTCTTTGAGAGCTTGAAGGTAAACAAAATAGTCTGAACTCTTTGTTGTTTCATTCTAAACACCATATAGAAAAGATTCTATAATATAATAAATATCTCATACTATATAAACTTTTCTATATTATTTAATTCATGAACCGAAAGGTTTATTAATAAACAAAGATATTCTTAGTTTGTTGTCGATTTTGGTTAAGTGATCATAAATGGCAGATTCTTCATTATTTCAGAAATACTTAGAAATGGGCTTTGGGCTGATTCCCGTTCACGAACCGGGATCTGTTGACCCTAAAACTTTGGAGTCAATAGAGAAGATTCCTTATATTAAGTGGGGAAATTATAAAGATAAAAAACCGGAAGAATCTGAAATGCTCTCTTGGTTTGCGACCTACGCGCGAGCAGACTTCGCAGTACTCACCGGCTTTGACAATCTGGTCCTTTGTGATATTGATGACCCCAACATCTATGACCGCTATCTGGCGGGTACTTTTAAAAACATGGTGGCCCGTACGCCCAGTGGAGGGATCGGACTCTTTGTAAAAAGTTCTGTTGTACCCAAATCTTTTGCAGGATTATCGGGGCTTCCCGTAGATATAAGAGGGTTAAATGGTTATTCAGTTCTTCCTTCCCAAGACCTTACTCCTGAAGAAATAGCCCGCGAGGAACAGGAAGAGTTGGAAGGTAAAAAAGGGAAAGACAAAGGGAACCCTTGGATTCGTCGCTGGTTATCTTTTGAATCTCCCGAAGAGGTAACAGATATTGTAGCCACCCTCAAGAAACTATTACCAGAGATTAAAAAACCAAAAGAAAACATTCCAGTAAACGGTATCGATTGGGTTCAAAATCACAACACCTGGAATATCGTTCGGCGCGGCCACGGATATATACAGGTTAGATGCCCCATAGAGGGTCATGTTGATAATAATGCATCTTTCACGATTTACGAAGATGGTTTTATATGCTACGGATGTGGCGCAAAAGGAAATATAATAAAGCTCCTTTCTTTGGCTACCGGCCAATCCGAAGAACAGGTCTTGCAACAATATCCAGGAGCCGCAAGAGTCGGAACGACATTTAAGGATAAGCTCATCGAATTGGTAAGTGAAAAGACAAATTTGTTGAAAGATTATAATGAAAATACTTTTTATTACGTCAAAGAGTTAGATACTGAGTTTGGAATTTCACAAAATATATTCCCCATAAACTCAGATATAGCTCAATATTGGATCAATAGAACGGCAGAAAAGAAGTTGGGTAAGAAAGTTCCAGATATAGATCTCAAATATGTGACAAAATGGATGAACGGAGAAGCAAAAGCGAAGGCGGCCAGGGTAAATATTTGGAGGCGTATAGGAGGAGATAGCAGTAATATATACTACGATATGGGAGATAATACATACACAAAGATTACTGCAAATTCTCTTGAGATTCTTCCTGAATCTGATATAGTATTTGTAAGAGAGGCTATCCAAGATGCCCAAGCCCCTCCTTCAAGTTATAAAAAAGAAGATATATTAAAAATATTTGATTATATTAATATCGAAGGAGAAGAGAAGAAGCTTTTAGTTCTAACTTGGATTTTAACATGCTTTTTGCCAAATGCTCAGTATCCAATTTTACTTCTCTGTGGTACTAGAGGATCTGGAAAAACCGAGGCTGCTAAGAAAATAAAAAGGATTATAGATCCTGTATCGGGCGGTAAATTTGGACCAGAAACATTAGTGTATGCTCCGAATGATTTAGATAAACTGACTCATCAGTTATCTCACACAGCTTTGGCGGTTTTGGATAACATAAGTCATATTAACTTAAACACTGGAAATTTGCTATGCCAAGCAGTCACGTCGGGGCACACTCAGACGAGGCTTTTATACACTACAAATGAATCTTTGTACATTTCAATTCGTACAAGAATCATTTTGACAAGTATTAACAGAGAAATTTTCAATGTTGAGTCTTTAGATGCGTCAGAAAGAACAGTTTGTATAGAATTGGATCGTCCAGATGGGAAGTATATAGATATAGATTTTTTAGACGAAACTTTCGAACTCGAAAAATCCAAATTTTTAGGATCTGCCTTTGCTCTTCTAAAAGGATATCTTCGCGATGGTAAGCCTAAAACAGGTGAAAGATCTGACTTTAGAATGACCGTGTTTGCTTCAATGGGAAAGTATTTAGCAAAAGAGTTAAATTTTAAATGTGATTTTAACAAAGTGTATGCAAGGAATCAAGGAATACTCTCACAAGGTTCGATAGACGCGGAACCACTTTCCCAATTCATTTTCTATTTCAGTCGCAAGTATGGGTCTTCCGACTTCAGTGGTAATAAAGGATGGGGGATCAGCAAGAATCGCATTTTTGACAAATGCTTTACCTCTTGGATCGAAAAGAGACATGGAGATTTTGGAAATAAAGAACTTCCAAGAAACGCAAACATCTTGTTTTCAAAGCTTCGTAAAATGAAGCCAGACCTTAAAAAACTATATGGAATCGAACTCAAGTTTAGCTCTCATAGAAATACAGATTGGGTAATGATTTCCAAACCGACAGATGGGGCGCTAGAAGAAGAAGAAATTTCCGAGGCAATTATCGTAGGAGATTTTAACTCAGAGGAAGAAGTTGATAAAGCTCTGGGTCAGACGGATTTAGAAGATGAATGGAGTTAATTTTATTTATTTTTTAAATCCAAAACCTTAAATACCAAAACCACCGTTAATCTAATATCCACTCTTTTAAGGAGAATTTAAAAATGGACTTAATTCGTATTCCAGAACTTGATATGACCTTGGACGAACTAGATTCTAAGCTTCAAAACTTAGCGAGACAAAAGGTAGAACTTCAAGAAACCATGTTAAAACTAGAGGGAGAACTTGTTTTAGTTGCATCTGTCTTCGCCGTAAGAGCAATACAGGAATTGGATAAGAGGAAGTGAGATTATCGAAGCATATTCCACCACATGTTATATCCCTTGCTCAGAAAATTTGCCTTAAGTCACAAATGAAACATAAACTTTCCTGTATAATCTACAATAAAAAGGGTCATATAATCAACATCGGCTATAACAAATGGCTCACGATTGGAAAGAGAAGCAAAGTTCCATTAAAGTGTTCTATTCACTCAGAAATGGATGCGATTGCGGGCTGCGACCGTCGCGAACTCTATGGGGCTAATATTTATGTTTATCGAAAAGGAAATTTGCTCGCGAAACCATGTGAGAATTGTATGAAGGAATTAGAGAAATATGGGTTTAGAAATATAAGTTGGTCTGGAGAATTAGAATGAAAATCCTATCTGAAAACAAATACACTTTGATGGTCATATGCGATTGTGGAAGAAAACATCGTCTTATCTTTAATCCAGACATGAATCTCTCTGTGGGAGAATCATGGGTCGGGCCAACAAACCAAGAGCCTTGGTGGTGGACGAAATGAAATTCTCTCAAATCCCAATAGAACCTATATGTGAATTCTGTAACTATTGGCGAAGATCTGTAGACCCATATGCTGGATACTGTACAATTAAGAAATCTCGCGGCGAAATAAATTATGGGACTTGGAGTTATCATACTTGTGACGAGGAATAGATATGAAGTTTAAATGTCGTGAAGAGCAAACATGTAGGCTTTGTGAATATTGGGGCGGACCAGAATGGGATTGCAGCGGAGCTTGTGAATTTAAGGCAAAAAGACAAGCGAAATCAAATAAATGTATAGATGTGTTTACTTACATAGATCATAAGTGCGACGAGGAATGAATATGAAATACCACAACAAATATTTAAATTCTCAGACATGGGACGAACCCGAACTTAATATTTTTAAGTCTGAAATAAAACTTCCATGTTTTATATGTAAAGATTATACCGAATGGACTGATTTGTTGTTTGGATTCACAATATGCTCTGAGGAATGTAGGGATAAGCTTTACAAGAAATTTCAAGGGGATTAAAATGCGTCAAGAAAACTGTAAACATATTGCCTTCAGATCTGATTGGGATCATACCTATCTGGAAGATGCTGCTTGTATAAAGCTCAAGAAAGGATATCCCAAAGAATTAGATTGTGAAGGATGCAAAGAATTTGAAATAAATCCGTTAATGGAGAAATAACTATGAACCTAACTCCAAATGATATGGTAATCGCCCTTGCCTATGTTGGTGGAATAAACGGCTTTGGCGAAAAAGAAATGCTGAAGATAAGCAATTTCTGTAACGACTTTGTGGACCAAACTCGCGGGAAAACAAACCAGGAGATTTTGGATACATATAATAGTCTTGTGAAATCCAGGAAACTAAACTCAAAAGAGAAGATTCTTTTTGGGTCCATGATGATTATTAGCTTCCTAATAGAAATTTCTCAGGCAAGAGAGATAGAATTGCAGAAGGTAAAACAGGAACAGGAAAAGAAGACTATTGAGGATACAAGTAATTACATTGGATAGCCGTAGTGAGCGAAGCCGAAAGGAGCGTTAGCGACTGAAGGATTAGCCCGCGTTTCTCAGCGGGCGAGGTGGTTTCATGACCTGTATAGTCGGCCTAATCGACCCAGAAAAGAATGTCTGGATGGGCGCGGATTCTATGACCTCTTTTGAGGATGATGTTTATATTTCTAGGGAACCAAAGATTTTTCAAAAAGAAAATATTCTAATTGGTTCTTGTGGAAGATCTCTTCTAGGAGACGTAATTGATTGTTTTGAACCCCCAAATGACAAATGGGTTAAAGACCTGAAATTTGGACCTTTAAAGTACATACGGACGGTTTTTATGCCGGAATTTAAGGATCTTCTTGAGAAGGAAAATATCTTAGAAGAAGAAAACAATCTTAAAGAGATCCCGAATTCCGAATTACTGATAGGTTATCGAGGAAGACTTTTTAGAATTTCTACAGACCTAGCGGTATTAGAAAACACTCTTCCCTATGAAGCCATTGGTGGAGGCGGTCCCTACGCACTAGGCTCCCTCTACTCAACCGACCTAGAAGAGATCTACAAAACCAATCCTCACGCCAGAGCAATGACTGCTCTCATGGCCGCAGAGCAGTTTAACGCTTTCGTGAGGAGGCCGTTTGTGGTTCTTTGCTTAAAAAATAACGGAGGTGTTTTAGATGCCATGTAATGTAATATTTTTAGATAAATTAAATGCTCATGAACTTGAAGTGACTTGGAACAATATTCCAGAACTTATAAAGGATTTCTTTTGTAGTCTTTACCAATGTGTGTTGGAAGAAGACTCTTTGTGGTTGCATTCTCTGTCGGCAGTTGTTTTTCATTTTGGATGGATCACAGGAGCGCAAAACGACAGACTTACAAGATCAAGGCTCCCTTATAGCGGATTTCACGACACTTGTTATAAAGTATTTCTCGGAAATACGTGGACTGTCGAAGTTTGGACATTGGGAGTAATTACTGATAAATATACAATTCCATCTCAAGACCGAATCTAAAACACCCATATTATATCTTTCATAGTACTTAAACTTTTTCGGTTCCTAAGCGAAACATTTAAATACTAAGAATTACATAATAAGGTTTGAAATGAAATCCACTTATAAATTTAGAATATATCCTTCAAAGGATCAAATTTCTAAACTAAATAACACTTTGGATACTTGTAGGTGGGTTTATAATCAAACTTTAAGTCTTAGGAAAGAATCATATGAGAAAAATCAACTGTCTCTTTCCAAGTATGATACTCATAAATATCTAACATCTTGGAAAGACGAACACCCGTTCCTAAGAGAGGTAAATGCCCAAGTCCTTCAGAATGTCCAAGAACGGGTAGATCTCGCTTTCCAAGGATTCTTCAGGCGTGTTAAAAACCATGAGAATCCTGGATACCCAAGATTCAAAGGAAAGGGTTACTACGATTCTTTTACTTATCCTCAGTATGGGTTCAAGATTTTAGAATCCAAGGAATTATACCTTTCTAAGATAGGAAATGTTAAGATTAAGTACCATCGCGAGATTGAAGGAACCATAAAGAGACTTACAATTCAGCGCACTATTAGAAATAAGTGGTATACTTGTTTCTCTGTTGTAAAGGATTCTTTAAACGAGATTCAGCCTAACGGCTTGCACGGCGAAGCCGTGCTTAAGCACGATGGAATCATGCGGGCCGTTGGAATAGATATGGGTATTAAAACTTTTGCTACTCTTTCAGACGGAAACACTATTGAGTATCCATTCTTCTTTAAAGAAGAACAAGAGAACCTTAAACGAGTGCAACAGAAACTTTCTAAAGCGAAGAAAGGTTCTAGAGAATACATCAAACATTTAAAAGTCGTTCAACGTATTCATGAGAGAACAGGTTTTAGAAGAGATAATTTTGCTCATCAAGAATCCAAAGTTTTGGTGAATAACTACGGTTTAATATGTTTTGAGGATTTAGATACTAAATCAATGCTTGAAAACGGCACTAAATCCCTAAGCAGAAACATAATGGATGCCTCTTGGAATAAGTTTCTAAGACTAACTCAGTTCAAGGCTGAAAGTGCCGGTTCTAGAGTAGTGTTAGTTGATCCTAAGAATACATCTCAGATATGTTCCAGATGTGGTTTCAAAGTAGTTAAGGATTTAAAAGAGCGCACTCATTCCTGTCCAATGTGTGGTTTGGAAATGGATAGAGATTTGAATGCGGCTTTGAATATTCTCAGACTGGGATTACAGTCTGTTAGCGTAGGAAGCTATAGAAGCCCCAGCCTTAATGCTGGGGAGTAGTCATTAAACGATTTCCAGAAAATATACGTGTCCCTCATATGTTGGGGCATTTGGGAAGACACTAGTTATGATCTGCATTACGATTTTGTTCCGAGGCTTCCCGGCACGGGTTTCCACCCAGTTTGTTACAAGATCTTCTTGGGGAACATTTGGGAGATTGAAATTTGGAGATTGGGTGAGATAATAAATAAGTATACAATCCCAAGTACATTAAGTCCTTAGCACATTTTCGGAATTGTTCTATTCTAGCAAAGTTGCCCGAATCGCCTCGCGCAATATCAGCGAGGCTTATAGACCTTTGGTATATTACTTTTTCATCCGATGATTTTATTACTTTTTAAATATTATGCACACCTATTATATAGGATAAACTTTATATACGATGTCCGATAATCTCGTATTAATAGAAACATAAGAAATTGAGAGGAGTTAGATCAAATTGATAACAAAAATGCATTCACCGCTGAGGTCTCGAACTTTAAATAGAGTTACAACTTTGAATGATTTAGAGGAAGAAGGACAGCTCATTTTATACTCGCGAAAATATCTCGACCTAAAAGGAAGGGAAGGCACGAGATACTTCGCGCAGCACTGTGAAACTGGGGAACTTTGGGAGATTAGTTCTTTGGCGTTCAAAGCTCGGACAGAGTGAGCGATAAATCCCATCTCCTTTAAATACTTTATTCCATAATCGAAAGTGACCACATGATAATCACAATCATCTATAAATAGAATGAAAGATAAACCGATATTAGAGGAATTGAAATGGTAAGATCAAGAATGAGAATAATTGTTAACCGCGAATCTGAAGATTCTGGGACCGTGAGAGCGAAATTTAAAGGTAGAACTTGGTTTGGTGAAATTGCAATGCCGAGCTTGAGTAGAACGCGAAGATCTTGTGAACTTAAATCTGGAGGTAAGTTTTTTTCACAATTCAAGGGACCAATCTATGGCACGTTATTCAAATTAGCTCCTCAAAAAAGTAAAGTTATTGAAGTGTTTATTGACATTTGAGTATTCTACCTTCTATTTTTTTTAGCACAGCTTCGCTGTGCTTTAAGTGAATGCGGAGCATTCACATCCCACAACCTTAAATACTACTTCCTATAATTCCTCAACTTGGAGTGGATTTGAAAATAACGCAGATAGCGAAAGCTTTCTAACCATGATTTAATACCGATCATATTTATAAAAATCGCCATCAGTTAACTATATATATCAGAGAAGATAATGTAGTGCTATGCGAGTAAGGATGTTTCCGAAGATGAAGTCCGTACTCGCGCAAATTAGGGAAGTGATTTAAAATGGCAAGCGATATAACTGAGGCTCTAAGAAATCCGGTAAGAATCGCACTGAGAAACGGAAAAGTATTCGACGCAGCCATACTTAATATTTCAAGCGACGGAGAGAGAATAGAAATTATAAGACTTCCCAGCAGGAGACGCGAGTTCTTGAATTATGGCTCCGAACCTGGGGAGGTAAGTGAAATCTGCCCAGTATACGCTAATCCTTGTTCCGAGAGAATGTCACTATATCATTCTCCAAAAAAGTTTAATACACAATTTGGGCGATTTCACAAGGGTGGGGAATATCATAATGTTTTTAGAAGTTCAAGACCAGAAGGGGTTATAACTACAGTAGTTCCTGAAATGCCAAATTTTGCTGAGAAGTTTCCTTCTCATTCGTAAACTTTAAGTATCTTGAGAGATAATTAGTGGATGGAGATTATTATGAAATATACAAGAGGAAACTTAGAGGCAGCTTTAAAACAAATCGATCCAGATGTTTTCGATGTCTTTAAGAATAAAGCAAAGATGGATCTGCCATCTATCCTTGATGAAATGTTTGTTTTAGGGTTTGTTAGAAGTTTGAAACAAAGAAAGCTTCTTGTTTCTCTAAATTGGTGGGATATGGATATTTTGATGAAGGCTTATGACGATTTGCATAATGGTGCTGGCTATTTTAAGTTTGAAGAGGAGTAGAAAATGATTAAGACAGATTTTGATGTAGGTTATTATCTGGGCTTAATTTTTGCTGGAGCAATATCCTTCTTACTTCATTGGTTAGGTTCGGATTGGACGGAGGCAATTGCAATGTCTATGATATTTGGTTTTCTAGGCTTTGTTTTTTGTCTTTATAAGATATGGAGAGATCATGCCGCCAACTGAATACACAAATTGGCTTAAAACGCTTAAGGCGGGTGATAAAGTAGCTATCAACTTAGCAAATTTTAGCTCAGAAAAACCCGTATGGCTAATCACAAAAGTAAAAACCATTACCGAGGACCACAAAATTCGAGTAGACGATAAGAGTAAAAATGGTTTGCTCTTTAATAGGTATGGGGTCGCACAGACGGGCCAGTGGGAAAGGAGGCTCCAGGAAGTTAGCCCAGAAATTTTAGAATACATTGAGAAGGAAAAGTTGGTTAAGAAGATACGGAAAATTGAGCTGTTTGATCTTAGTTTAGAAAAACTTGATAATATTGTGAAGGTGGTAGAAGGATGATAATCAGCGACTTGTATTTATCAGACGAAGATGTGCCGTATCTCGAATCTGGAATGGATGAAAAAGTAGACAGGGCGCAAAGATGGATTCAAGCTAACCAAACTGAGATAGGGAATAGATTCTTTGAAGATATAGTAGAGGATTATCTAAAAATTCGCCCACATGATTATCGGGCGTTTATGTTTTGTTTGGTGTGATGAATTTGGAGGAATTTAGAGATCTTTGATTAAAAAGAAGGATTTAAAAAAATGACCAAAATAACCGACTTTCATAAAAGAGAAACTAATTTTCTTTCAAATTTCTATCCAACAAGTGATCCTTATCCAACCCTAGAACATCATTATCAGGCTGCTAAAACTCTAATTCCAGAAGAACAAGAGAAGATCCTTGCCGCCGAAACTCCAGGCGCGGCGAAGAAGTTGGGTCGAAAAGCCCATGTGAGATCTGATTGGGAGAAGGTAAAATTAGGTGTCATGGAAGAACTTCTTAGAAGAAAATTCTCAGATCCAGAACTTGCGGAGCTATTAATAAATACAGGAGACGCAGAATTAATAGAAGGAAATTATTGGCATGATAATTTCTGGGGTGATTGTAGTTGTGAGAAGTGTAAAAGAAAGGAAGGAAAGAACCATCTGGGAAAGTTATTGATGAAGATAAGGAGTGAATTAAATGAATAATCGTAACTACGGTATAATATTTGGTATACTTGGTTTTATTCAAATATTGGACAGCCTTACTGAACAAAATCCAACTTGGGCTATCATTACGTTGGTTTGGGCGCTGGTCTTACTTATGTTCGCCGCGAACGCATTCCGATTAGAAATCAAGGAGAATGGGGTATGAAAGATTTCTTATATTTTGTCATCGCAGTTTGTATATTTTTGCTAACTATGAATTATCTGGGATATCCGCCGTCGTCACTTTTGTGAGGGAATAATATGAAAATTACTAAATTTAAAATAGAAATCGTTGGAGTCACGGAGAAAGGCAACAAAGTAACCTATAAACACGATGGAAAGGGTGTGGAGACTATGATTAAAATTCACAGAATCTTCGACGAGATAAAAGAGATTTTTGATTAAAGAGGAATTTAAAAATGACCCAAAACGAGGAACATCTTTTAGCCAGCTTAGAAGTGGGAACTAAAGTTATAAAATCTGCAACAGAAGCCCTTACTAAGCTCAATCAAGAAAATCTAAAACTGCGAGCGGCGTATACAACCTATCGTACAATCCATTATCAAGAAGATGGAAGTTCGAGAGATGTTGCCGAGAGGTTGGCAAAAGAGGATTTAGAAAGACTGTTGGAGGGTTGATGTCCCTCTTCTGCCTCGAAGTAATAGCAGATCAAACAGGTGTTCCAATTTGCGAAATCCTAAATCTTCTCCTTAAAGTATCGAACAGATCTCGCGCAACTTCAGATGATCTTTGTGAAACCGTATATTATGCCGTCCTTTGGGGAGAAAAATATCCTGATGCGGTATTTAAGATGGAAAAGTTGTTCAATTTAGGATACGTTAAGGAAATGATCGCTGAGAAATTGAAACGGGAGCATGTGAGAAATGGACCCTGATTTGTTATGGAAAATAAGTGTAACCTGTTTTTTAATAGGCAACGCTTGTTTCTCAATTGGAGTGGTGCAGAAGTTGCAATCTATCCTTAAAAAATTAGAAAAGATTGAGGAGAGGAGTCGGTAATATGCCCGAAAAATTCTTCATCTGCAAAACCTGCGGCGACCTAACCACAGAGGCCAAAATAAACGAAGATATAGATAACGGCGGAATGGGTCTCTGCGGCTGCGAGTATATACGACCTGAGTGGAACGGAAAAGAATTTGAGCCAGATTACTACAAGAGGTATAACGATTATACGGAAATTCCAGAAAATGTGTATAATTATTTGCGCGAGGAGACGAATACTGTAATGAGATTGTGGATGTTGAATTCGTATCTAAGAAGCTCCAGAAAACCAAAGATATACCTCGCGGCATTCTCAGATTATTTTGCAGGGCCAGGATATAGCGGTTATGCACTTGCCGAAGACGGAACGGGAGTGTGTGGACATTTCTCATCGAGTATAGACTTTGCAAAACACGATCTAGGTTTAACATCAAATTGGAAACACGAACACTATATCAAACACTATCCAGAAGGATATGAACTTGAGTGGGTAGATGATCCAGATAATCACGAAGGATGGAAGAAGGCAATGGAGCTTAATAAGAGGCTGGAAGAATGCAAGTTAAAACAGAACTCCAAAATTGTACCCTAGAAATTAAATATATTGGAACTGAAGAACAAATAGCCTTTCAGCAGCTTTTAGATCGCTTTAATAATTTATCTGTTTCTTTCCGCGATCTTGGAGAAGCAATAAATAAGGCTCTGACGAATGCGTTTGAGATTTTGGGAGGTTCTTTGGAGTGACATATAATATTGAAGTAATTGTAGAAACCGTTACAAATAAGCCCATCCTTATTTTTCCAAAAAATACTATTGGTAAAAGGATAGATAAGGAAATTCGCCTAATGTACGGAACACAAAGGAATGGAAAACCGCACGATTGGAGATCCAGGGAATTAAAAGAGCACAAAAAAGCCATAATAATGAGAGAAGATTACAACAAAGCTCTAGACAATGCTGACTACTACAGGGAATTGGTCGATGAAAAAGCAGCAGAAAATCAGAAATTGCAGAAAATAAACGCAGAATTATCGGAAAAACTGGATTTTCTGCAAAAGAAGACAACGGAATTATTCGTAATCCGAAGATGTTACGAAAGAATGATCCAGGAAAAGATGGGAAAATTACCAAGCTGGTTAGAAGCCATCAAGGAAGATGACGCTGCGGAAGCAGAGTTCGAGGTCGAAGAAATACTTGATGAAATTTCTAATAAAATAAAAGCGAGGAGCTAGAAATTTTCTTACAAATCTCTAACCCATTTTGTCAACCTTTAAGCCTCGCCAGGCTCTTCGTGAGGCCCTACAACCTCTGGGTGACTCAAATCCGCAAGAAGTGCCACATAAGATACATCATTATGTGTTGCGGGGAAATATCCTTCCTGGGCATTCTCGATCTTTCCCTTTATTAGATCTAGAGCTTCCAAGAAAGTCTGCTTATCTTTAGTCTCAATTCCGGCGACATTTCTGCCGGATGCGCTCTTCAGAACTTCGTTAGCTACTCTCTTGATGTACTGAGAAATAGCTATTACTTCGTCGTTCCACACTACAACAGTTGCGTCTATTGGTCGTACCATTTTAAACACCTAAATAAAATTGTTTTGTTCGAACGCATATTATAAAATTAATATTATTTATACTTTTCGATACCAATGTTCAGGATTTCAAATAAGCAGATGGTAATTGATTCAAGGCTTGCTCTAGGATCTGTAGGATGTAATTAATTGATGAATATTTTGGATTAGTATTTATTTTACAATCGTCATGCTGCGATTAAAATTTTCCAACCGAAAACTATAAATATTAATAAAATTATATTAATAGTTTATGAGTGAAGAATTAAATATTAATCTTTTTATAAAGATGTATTATAAAGATTTCTTATCTCCCATTGAAATATCTAAAAAGTTCGATATAGGTATTAGAAAATTTTATAAAATTTTAAATAATTTAAATCTTCCTAAAAGAGGAAAACATAGAAAAGAAGCCCTTAGTAGTGAAGAAAAAATTAAAATATTATCAATATTAAGTAGAGATTTTGACAAAGAACTAGAAAAAAGCAATATTAAAATAAACTTTATTAAAACAGATAATAAGAAAAACATTAATATCGATGAGTTTAAAAAGCTATATTATGAAGAAAATCTACCACTTAAAGAAATACTTTTGAAATTAAATATATCTATACGCATGCTTTATGATTTCATGGAGAAAAATAATCTTGAACCTAAGCATAAACATAAAAAACATGCCAAACATGATGTTCCCAAAAACAGAATTTCAAATGAGTTAGTTGAAGATTTGTATCTTAACTCAGATTTATCTATTCCAAAAATAGCGGAAAAATTAAGATTAACAGAACATTCTTTGTCAGACAAAATTAAGGAATTAAATCTCCCCAAAAGAAAGGATTGGAAATATAAAAGGGTGGAAGGTTTTGATAAAAATGAATTATATGGGAAATATTGGATTGAAAACAAAAGTTTAGAAGAAATTGCAAAAGAATATGATACTACGTCTACTCTAATACGAAAGGCTCTAATCTTTAACGAGATATCAAGAAGAGATAAATTTGGGAAAGAAGTTATTGAGAGAGTAAAAGAAAAATTAAGAAAAAGAACCGGACCTTTAGCTGGAGGTTGGAAGGGAGGGTTATGTAAAAACCCTTATCCTGAGAGTTTTGATAACGATCTAAAAAAGGAAATAAGAGAAAAATTTAAACACACTTGTTTTATTTGTGGGGTGCATGAAGAAGTCTGCGCGAGAAAATTATCAGTACATCACATAAATTATAATAAAGAATGTGAAGAAGATTGGAATTTAGTAGCATTGTGTGGAAAATGCCATTCTAAAACTACCGCTTCTAAAAGATGGTATTGGTTTAACTTACTTGTGAGTTTTTGGACGGAAAATTCAGAGATCAACCTTTCTCCTATAAAATTTTAATTTTCGCTATGCTACGACTCTGCGGGGAAAATTTCGGCTTATTATACTCTGTTTTAGAAAAAAATCAAAATATGTAAAAACAGTCATCTCTCCGTGGCCGAAGAGTTTATCATGATTCTTCATTCAATTTCTTCCTCCTCTCCTTTTAAACTCCTGTAAGTATTTTAATGCCCGTTGCGACTAATAGCCCTGTAATTGAGAGACATCCTATAATTCCAATGATCAATAGAAGAGTTAGAAATATCTTGTTAAGTATATCTATAACATTCATATTAAGACCCCCCCCCCCAGAGCCCTACTCCTCTAAACATCCAGTTTTTATTTCCTTCTCAAAATGTTGTTCAATAAATTGGAAATACTCGTCAAAACCGATCATTCCTTGACTCCTCATAATCTGAAGGCTTAAGATATATTGTAAATCCTCCATAGTCTTTACGTCCATGTCTGCCAGATTAAGCAGAGTGGATCTACCCTCAAAAATCGTATCTTTTATGACCCAAAAATTTGGATTGTGGTTATCGATTACGATTTGATGAGTATTAATTATTGGAACTTCTGAACCCATGTTAATCACCTCAAATGTTTCTCTCCTTTATTTTCAATTTCTAAATTGATTTCCAGTTCATCAATCAACTTTTCCATCAATTCCCCAGCAGTCACCATCTCGGGGAATACACTATCTTTCATTCTCTCCGCTAGGTTGCGAAGGGGTTGGGTTAAAGATTCTTCGGGCATTTTAATCAACCTCGTAACCCTCTTCCTTCAGGACATCATAAAAGTCTTTGGTAACTATCTCATTCATTTTAACTCCACGCGCCTTTATTAAGGCTAGGAGATGATTCTCTTCATCTCCGAATTCTTCTAAAAGCATTCCGTATGTTCTCAGTATTAACGACTGTATTTTCATTTTTAATCACTCTCTGTCCACTCTATTTTATACGTAATCCCCAAATTCTCATCAACCAACTCATCTTTTAGACTCGCCGCTATAACTTCTCTGTTATAGCTCGCGTGGTTGTCTACCCATTCGTCCTCTATTTCTTCAATCTCTTCCTTATATTTCTCAAGTAATTCCTCAATCTGAGAGTCATATAACTCATTCTGATCCATTCCTTTTCGGTTGAAGAAGTCTTTTCGGGCTTCCTCGCGGGTTTCTCCGAAGTTGAATTCCAGATCTTCTAATTCCTTGGTTTCCTCAAATAGATATTCTATTCCAAATGAGGATATTTTATTGTAATTGAAGTCAGGCCCGTAAGAGTTGCCAGCTTGGACCCAATGGACTTTTGTATAGTATGGATTATCAGGGGAACCTCCCTTTTCTGCCGCTTCGACCATTTTAGGAAAGATATCCAGATTATAAGAACCCGTTTCGTAGGTTTCTGGATCGTGGTCATGAATAAATGCTTTTATTACGGATTCTTTGTCTAATGAGATATAAATTGTTTGCATTTCAAATCACCCTTCAATTAAACACTCTTGACGCTCAACCTCGCTGTTGCTCGGCGTCACTAAACTCTCAGATTCCTACGGAATCTTCGAGATCCAATACTCAGCCCACAGATTAATCTTCTTCTGTTCCTCATTCCTTACAGCGTTATAATAATTTCTGTTGGCTTCCTTATACTCCTGATTTAATTTCTCAAACTCCTCTCTATATTTCTCGCGCTCCTCGGTTGACATCTTTTGGAGATCGAGGTAGAGGTTATTGAGATTATTATATTTTTCGTCCATGATGGATTTGAGGGAGGAAAGCATTTTTACTCCCTCTTAGCGCCGTTTAGCCAGGCAGTCCTCTTAGCGGCATCTTCTGGATTATCATGGTCGCTTTCTGGTTGAAACTTTCCAGATGGATCATAGAACCCAACTGTCCATAGATATGCTTCTGTCCGAAGGTATACCCACATTTTACTCACTCTCCCCAAGCACCTCAGCTATAAGTTCTGCCTTTGCCGCCACATCTTTATATTCTTTTTCAAGTTCCTTAAGCTTTTCTGCGTAAAGTCTGAGGAATTCTGGGAATCTTTTAATTGCAAACTTCTTAATGTGGCGAGGGGATTCGGTAATTAGAGTCGATTCGGGTATCTCTCCCCACTTGCGAGCCCACAGACCCCAATCTTTTGTGACTTTAAGATAATATTCGGTCTTTCCGAGATATGGATCGTTTTCTACATAAAAGGGTTCTGGATCTATAAACTTAATCCCTGCAATTGGCCCGATTTTCTCAAAATATTTGTCCACAACTTCCAGGACTTCAGAAATCTTATCACTGTAGCGCACTATGTTTTGACTGCGCTCGGTGATGTATGTGATTGTTTCTGTGTCTATTCCTATTTCGTTCCCAATTATGTCTTCTGGCATATTTTATTCACCTTCCAATGAACTTTTTCTGCCGACCCTTCCAAGTCGGGTTTCTCAGAGTTCTTCCGAACTCTGAGAAACCCTATTATCTCTCTGAGAATAAATAGTTTTCGGTTAGGTCACATCATAGTTGCTTACCTTGATCGTAAGAGCCTCATGGCAGCTCATTGTAACCTCGCAGAGCGTTTCGGTAAGCGTATGTACACCTTCACAGCGCAGATAATTACCACAGACTCTACATCGGATTCCTTCGCTCACGATTGCTTCCCGCGCGGCTTTTCTCCATTCTGGGTCGAAAAAATTTACTTCGTCTGCTTGAACGTCTGACATTTTAAATCACTTCACAATACATATACCAAATAATTTCCCGCCTCAATCTTTCCGACCTTACACAGATACTTCAATACAGATCTAGTATTGTGCTTTATATTTGAAGTAAACAGGTAGTGATTAATTCTCTTTTCATCTTCTTCGTCAAGATTTGAATCTATATTCTTATAGAGGTGCAGGGTGTTTCCTTGAGACTCTTCATCTCTTTGAATTGAATATACCTTATCAAACTGCTCTTCGATTATTTTCTCCAATTCCCAAGAATTAATTACAATTACTTCCATCTTTTCCATTCTAATCGCCTCACAAATTGTTTACGATGACAGTATTATTATAATCTCTCTTCCTAGCCTTAGATCCGGTTCCTTTAAATACAACTTGGTTAAACTTCTCAGCAATATACCATCTTAATTCAATTCCGTCCCATTCTTCAGGGATCTTCCCCGTTTCTATATTGGTTATAATTTCGTCTGCTACGGCAGTTGTAAGTTGCTGCACAAAGCTTATTTTCTCATTCATATCCATTCTAATCATCCTCTATACATCCTATTATCCTTCATCTTATTTAAATCTATCCTTCAACCAATATTATATAAAACCCTCATAGGTTTCGGACACTAATTATCCCCACCATATATAAAACCCAGAAAAACATAGTCACAATAGCCGCGCCATAGAGAAATCCGAGAGCAAACGGATCTTTAATTTCAAACATCTTCATAGAAAAGAGATAGGGAAGGGGAAGATTTAAAGATTCCGGATACCTAGTCTATCGACTGTTCACCGAAAAGTTCTTATCCTATAAGAGATAACAAGTGGTCTATGGAAGACAAATACGAAGCATTAATGAAAATAGAGATTAGATCTGCCGAGAATAGCGTGAATAACGGAATTGAAAGGATTGAAGAGATCTTAAGAAGAGTAAAGCACAGTGTAGAGTTTAATCGGTCATTGAACGACTTGGGAGAATTGCAGTCAACAGCAACTATATTTGACTGCGATGTTACTAGACTCGCGACACTTAGAAAGGCGTTGGCGAACTATCGCGAGATGAAGGAGTAAAATCATGGTCAACAAACTTGAATTTTATTTAAGTAAGCTGCCGTATAGGATTCAAAAAAATAATGTATGGTACTACCTAAGTATAACAAAAGCTCCACTTGAGGTGTTAGGACGTTATTGGATAGTGGAGTATATAGATCCGACCTTCACACAGGTTCCTTGTAGTATTTTCAGAGTTGAGAAGGAAGACTTAAGAGTTGCCGCAGAAGAGGTATTAAAAATGATGGAGGATTGACATGTCCCGCTCCCGTCTAGAAATCCTTCGCGACATTTTAAACGTGTGCCGCGAGGCATCAGCAAAAAGTAGAATAACGCAGAGGGCAAACTTAAACTACAAGACTACGGAGATATACTTAGAAATCCTTCTTAATGAGAAATGGATTCATGAGAACGGAAAATATAAGATAACCGAAGAAGGATTGAGGATGTTGGAGAAGATGGAAAAGGTTGCTGAAGAGCTGGGAGAATAAGTACTAGAGATGTTTTTCGCGGGTTGTGGACAGGTTTAAATAAGATGAGAGATAATTGGGATGTGAGGAGGAAATTAATATGGCTGAGAGTACAATTCAGGAAACCTTAAAGAAAAATATTGGAATGTGGGCAACTGTTAGATTTGGAGAAACGGGATTGATGACTAGAATAGATGCGGTAGACGATATAAGTTTGGTTTCATCTTATCCCGATAATAATGGACATAAACAATCCGTAATCAATATAGATAAAATTTGGGGAGTCACAATTTGGGGTGAGGAGAAGCCATGATCTATAATGATGGATTCGCTACATATAACGTAAGTATGCCTGACGAAGTTGAAGTAATCGAGGTTTTAAATGTAAATGATCCTTTAGTTCATTTGGGTGATTTAATACATGATCTTCACATAAATGATTTGATTTCAAAACTCAGAGGATCTAACTACAAGAGTTATCTGCTGAAGTGGAAGGGAGATTTTTATTCTCCGAAAGGAGTCCATCTTGGAAATTATACGGCTACTTGGTTCCAGCATGGTATTGTTTCGGGAGTTTCCGATAAAATTGCAGAAGGGAAATGTTCAGGGGAAATAATGTGCAAAACGCCGTGTAAGGATATTGGAGATTATACAAGAGTGAAAAATGATGGGAAAGAGAATATGATGGTTGTAAGGATGTGGAGCCGAAGCGATTATCAGATCGCGAAGGGAGACTTAACTTATGTCCGAAATTAAAGATCTAAAAGCAAAGATTAAGATTGAAGAAACAGTAATCAAGGGAGCCAAGGAGAATATCAGAGTATGGGAAGAGAAGATTAAAGAATTAGAAAATACAGATATTTTATCTGGAAAAATAGAGAATATTGTAATCGATGAAGACGGAAATATTAAATCTGAAAACAGAATACAATTGGGTGGATTTGGAGACTATAAAGGGATTTGGTGGTCGAACAATGGGTTTGAGGGAATCATTGGATCTAAATTTAAAGAAGAGGATATTGGAGAGGCTTTCAAGTTTGCACAGCAGATTGTGGGAAAGATAAGGTTATTTGTAGATGGGAGAATGGAAATTGTGAGGGAGGAAATTTAAATGCCAGATGTACGAATTAAGAAAGACCCTGGAATCGCAGCAGTTCTAAGCTTCTTTATAAGTGGTCTAGGCCAAATTTATAATGGGGATATGGCAAAAGGATTCATAATCATGGGAATTCAGGTTATAAATATATTTCTGATGTTCCTGCTGATCGGATTCATTACCTTCCCACTTGTCTGGCTTTTCGCTATTTGGGATGCCTATAGAGTAGCTAAGAACTCTCATAAAGATCCATCGACAGAATGGAAAGGCATACAGGGTATGATAAGAGATAGGTGAAAGAGTAGATATTTCTCGCGCGCCAAAAAATCACAATTTTCTGAATCTTATTTTTCGGTTTGTGGCAATTTTCTGGAAGGGGAACGTGCAAATTTCGGATTTCTGGAACTTTTGGTTTTCTGCAAATTTTCAATTTACGGCTACAACTATTTAGAATATGCTCCAAAATGGGCTACAATTTCCACAAAAATCTCAAAATTTTGCACAAGTTTTGCCACAATTTCCAGAAAAATCCACAACTTTTCGCTGCGAGATTCGACAACTATTTATATGATGAGAGATAATAGGATGTGTGGAGGAAAATTCATGGAAGCAATTGCGATAAACAAGGAGAAAGTCGATAGATGGATGACAGAGATGAATAATAATTCTATGAATCCCGGAACAGTAAATGCTATTATGCTTCTGTTAGATACTTGTGTAGAAGCTGCTGAGAATGGAGAAAAGAGGAAGTTTGTATTAGTAAATAAAAATGGACAGGAGATTTAAACATGTACGAGCAAACAAGAATAAGTATTGTCGCGATGTTTGTAATCATCGCGGGAATGTATTGTATAGGATCTGGATCTGCGTTTGAAGTTGGAGGAGACGTTATACAGGTCGAGACTCCGAAAGAGGTTTCTATCAACGGAGAAATATATTATCTGGACGGAATAATGTATTCTCTGGATGAGCGAGAATTCTATGAAGCTGTATGTAGCATAGAAGATAAGATAGGAATGTCGGATAGAATTGAATTTCGTGTAGTCGATGAGGTTCAAGATCCAATGAGCACAGATAGGAATGATACTATAAAGGTTATCGAGATGGAAATAGTTTATAGTGGAGACGAAATAGATGGGAACGAATGGGTCCAGGAGGAGATAAATAGGATTAATTCATCTTTTGGAGGTTGTGAGTTTTGTGATTTTTGTGATTAGTTTTAATATTTTTTTTTATTTTCTGCCGGAGAAATAAATAATTTCTTTTTAAAAATTTGATTTTTGGCCGCCTATATACCAAAATCCCTGCAGAAAATTTTCGACGTTATTATACTGTATTTTTGAGATTTTTAGAAAATTGCGTTCTAGGTCGCCCGCGCCTAGGAGATTGAATTATAACGATTTATCATGATTTATAATGGTCTACTTCGATTTTATATATTAGACAGTTTTGGTATCTATTTAATATTATTTTTAGACAGTTATTTTATTGATTTAAATTATATTTAGGGAGTTATTAGATCCTTGGTTTTGTTGCTACGGATCTATCATTGTTAATACTTATAATTTAGATCTTATTATTCTTTTATGACCTATTCTTAAATTTCTGCTATCGACATATAGGCTTTATAGTTATTTATATTCTTGGAAAAAAGATAAAAGTATCGGTAAAAGAAAAATGGAGCTAAGACAGAATAGAAGTATTAAGAAATTAATTTATAATATTACGATTTAGAATCGATTTAAAGGGTTAAATTATAAGTCTAATAGGGAATTGTCTTAGTGAGCTTAAGAACTGGTCTTAAAAATTAAAATATGGATTCATGTTTATATTATTTTTATATAAATAGAAGTAAATAAGATATGGTAGCTGAATATGGAATTTTTAAGATAAAGGATTAATTGCCGTGAAAATAGGATATCATTTGAAGGAATAGCCAGGATTTTTTAACACATATTAATTATTTAAAAAATGTCATAAAAATAAGCGCAAAAGAATTAATGAATTATTAAATTCCATTCAATTATATTAAATTGCTTATCAAAAGATAAGGACGTTAATTCAATCATTAAATTCTCATGTATGTAACATTCTATATTAAAATCTTCTGAATCTTCTTTTGAAATATCGTCCACTAAAATTAAGTGTTCTCTCCAGTCAATTTGTGACATTTTTCTATTCATTCCCACAATCTTAAATTCATAAAAAGAAGTATCTATTTTATATTTTTCTAATATTTCTTTAGTTTGATTAATAATTTCTATTTGGTTTCTCTTAGATATCTTCATTTTCTAACCTCCCAGAAATATAAGACTTTAAAGATATTTTATTAATTTTAGGCAGTGATTTAAATTTATCATCCTCATATATTATTTTTTCTATCATCAGTTTTTTTTGATCCTTAGATAACTCATCTAGGGAAATAATATTAAGAGCAATTGCTCTTAAATTTTTCTCTTTCTTGATGGATAAGGATTTTTTCATTTCTGGTTGTCTCCTTAAAATTATTCAGATTCTTCTATCTCTATTTCGTTTATCTCCTCATCGGTAAAACCCAACTCCTTAAGCTGAGATATTAGATTACTTATCTCCTCTTCCTCAACTTCTTTTATATAATCATTAGAAGAGTCGGATTCAATTCCCCACAAACCACCGCTAGAGATATCTTGAAGGACTCCATTAATATTTATTTCTGCGATTACTCTTATTCCGATATAATGCCAATTTCCATTATTTAGAGACTCCATCCTTTCGTAATTCTTAATTGCCCATCTAAAAAGTTCTTTTCTTTCTTCTCTGGTTTTGCCTTCGGATGGAGAAGGATAAAGCTTAAATCGTTCGTATTGGTTCCTTTCGGGAGGATAACCGTAATGTTTCCTTTCGATTATCCATTTTCCATATTCTGAAGTATATTCTCCTAAATAACTTGTATCGGGAGATTCATCTATTTCGTGTACGATTTTAATTGAAGCTATCTGTTTCATTTCTTAATCCCTTCCTCTATTCCATGCCTTTAATTCGTGCAACGTCTTTACATGGTTTATTAGATTTAATCTATATGTATCATCAGATCTTTTTTCATATTCTCCTAAATAATACATTATCCTAAATTCTATGGATAGTATTAATGTATTTAGAGCATCTATCATAAAATTATCTTCTAGGCTATAAACGGCTATTTCTTTTCTGGATTTAATTATGTTTTCTCTATATTTGATTAATCTTAGAACTTGGTCTATATTTGTATCATTCATTTTAAATCACTCCTCCATATAAATATCTAAATCTATTTGTTTCATTATATCAAGGAAGAAATAAGAGTAATTCTTTAATACCGTCTCAAATTCTGCATCAATGTATACTATATTATTCTTCTTATCAAACCTCACATATTTCTTTTCACGTCTTCCAAATTTAAAAACGTCTCCTCTATCAATAGTGTACTTTTCTTTTATAGGACTCACATAAAGGGTTTTGCCAGTATCGTATTCTTTCGCGGCGCGAGTTAAGGATATCTTCTTAAGATTTAATTTAACTTTAGAATTCAGGATATCTTTTCCGAGAAGTCCCAAATCCTTAAGATAGATATTCTCAAACTCCTTTTCATCTAAGTTGTATAAAAGTTGAATCCAGTTTGATAAGCTCTTTGAATCACATAAGGTTAAACATTCTATTGGATTTTGTACCATATTTCCTAAAGCCTTTTTAATTTTAAGTAAGTTAGGTTTATCGTTTAAAACTAGATCTCTAATTTGTTGTAGTTCCATTTAAATCAACTCCTCATAATATCCAAGTACATATCTTAATAAATTTATCTGCCCTTCGGTATAACTGATAATATTTCCGTATTCTTTATTAAATTCTTTTGATTTGTTTAATTCGTTGTAGTGGCCTATTGCTATTTCTAATTGTTTAAGATCTTCTTCTAATTTTTCTTTTGATGGAGGTTCAAATCTTTTCATGGAATCCCTCAACAATAATATCTATAAGCCTTGACGAAAGGTCCGTCAATTTCATCTTCTCCGACGATTTTAATTAAAATCCCACTAAAAAAAGATTCTGTAAAAATACCGTCGAATTCCTTTAAATGTGGTTGTGCCTTCTTATTTATTATAGTAGCCTCAGATAAGAAATAAGTGTTTCCTTTATATTTAAAGCATTTTTCATAATAATTGTCTTTATCCTCTTTTTCGATATTCCATTCTGGAATTTCTTCATCTAATGGAATTAAATGATCGTTTCCGATGATTGTTAAAGAAGTAATTGAATTCTCCTGTTGAATTATTTTTTTCATTTCTTTTCATCTCCTTTTAAATTTGGGAAATATTTAGACCAAAATTTTATATAAGATTCTCTATCCTCGTCTCTCACTTCAGCAAAAAGATATCTATCCATCGCTTCAACAGCTTTATTTGTGTCTTCTTTAGCAATATTTATATAAATATTAGCTCTTTCCTTAGAAATTTTCAAATAGGTTCGCGGCGCGAGCTGTTGGTTTAGTTGATGGGAAATATAATATTGATCTCTTTCTTTTGAGTATTCTAAATCTGTCCAGGATGTTCGCATTTCATTACTTGAATTGATGATTATCTCATTTCCTTCCATTCTAGTCATACAAATTCCCTCTTTTATTTGCCTTAAAAATATCTACCATAAAAAGATTTTGAACTTAATATGTGTAGTTTTTAAGGTTCGTAGTCTTCATAATTTGACGCATGGATATCTAGGACTTGTATAAACATGATTCCATATACATCTACATAAACTAAATCACCTTCATATTTTGTAACCTCTCGACTGTTTGCGATTATTTTAAATCCTGGTAAATCGTCGGTAGATACATAAGCTGAATTTATATCCTTAATATTTTCCATCTTTTCGGCTATATTTTTCATATTATGCAAAACATAAGGATATTTCTTTTCGTCCCTTAATAGATCTGAGTTAATCACATTAAGGTTTAAATTATCAATTGGAAGATTTAAGGGTTTAAGAGTAACAGAATTATATTTAGGAGTCGGAATAAGGATTTTTACAAGACCAAATTCTTTTGAGTAATAAAATTTATCTTTATCCTTAATTTTTCCCTCTTCTTTTGCTTTTTGGATTTCAAAATTTATTTTGTAGTCGTATTCCTTTTCTGGTATTAAGGTTAGTGGGTAAGAATCTTTAATCATAGATTAACCTCTATTTTGTATCTAAATTTCTGTTCTTAAATGATCTTCCACATTTAGAGCAATACCAAATTCTATAATATCCATCCTCATCTTTTTGGATTAAATTTGATGGATCATAGAAAAGCTTATCTTTTGCGCCACATGCACAAATCATATTTTAAACTCCTTTAAATTGGCACTCCATAACTTAAGCCATCCCACATATTATATCTGCCTCCCCTTTCCTTTAGCTTAAGTTTTATCGGTAATCCTCTAGGATCTCCCGTTACATCTATTCTTATATTCCATTTTTTAGCTATTTCCTGTATTTCTTCTTCCATCTTATTCATTCTTTTTTCTTGTAATTTTGTTAATCCTCTCTCATCATTGGCGTATATTTCGTTATATCTTTGAATTCTTGGAGAGAAGATAATTAATCTATCTATATCTTCTATTCTAGCGTTCGGTACAACTTCTTTTATAGCTTCAATTAATTCTTCTTTTTCTGCTAAGAATTTTTTAAGTTTAGATCTCATGTTTTAATCCTCTTTTATTTCCTTAATTCTAAATTTGCCTACAACTACGTTAGATTTAATGTTATTCCATTTGTTCAAAAGATATCCTTCTTTATTTGTTAAATAATCATATTCTCCTTTATCTATCTGTTTAATTATCCCTTCTAACACCTCTTTAATTTCAATCTTTTTAGGTATTTCTGCCTTTATTTCTAGTTTTTTATACATTTAACCACCTTTCCACAAATTCGACCGTATGAAGATTTAGAACATCCTTCATAAATACGTTTATTAAAGAATAGTTATGTCAGCCAATAATGATTTATTGCCTAATTCCTTAAATTCATACACTACTATTAAACCTCCCTCATAACTCTTTAGTATCTCCTCATTACTTGAAGCTACAAATACGTATTTGTAATTTGATGTCTCAATGCATGAGGAGTTATAGAAGGTTAGTATATTGTCTAAATAGATATTACCTTCCGAAACATTTATCTGTTGTGCATTTCCCACGTTTGCGGCGCAAAGTATTACGAATATTGTTAAAAGTGTTACTGCTCTCATATTTGAACCTCCTCTTTAGTTATGTTTTGTTCTATCTTGGCAGAATGTAGCATTTCACAGTCAATATTTAATTTGTTAATCTAATCGGGAGAAATTATAATTGTTTCCTTAAACCTATTAAGATTTAAGGCGATTATTATTAATTATTTAATTTACATGAAATTGTTTAATCTCATGTAGTAAATTATTGGCATTAAAGAAAATATTGTAAAATAAATGTAATATATTTTTGTATCGAAGGAAAGATCTTTTCTCATAGAAACCTAAAATAATATAGAATTAAAGATATAAAAAAAGCAATTATAAGTTTTCCTATAATATCGTATTTGGTCATATCAGTATTCTCCGATAAGTTTATCTGTTTCAATATCAAAGACTTTTACATGGTTATCGTCGAAATAATAGATCTTTTCAGATTCATTTCTAATTACATTTCTTACTAATGGTATACTGTTTTGCATTTTAAATCACCTTATCTAAATATCTCATAAAATCCGTTATTCTTATAGTAAATTTCGGCATTTCCCTGTCTTAAGATTATTTCTCCTATTTCTTCAAGCCCCACAATATCAGCTTGATTCATTAATTTATCATATTCATTCCAGATAAAATCATTTATTTCTCTTCTTTTGTCTTTCATAGCGTTCTTTTTGTAATAATATTCAAATCTCTCTATTGTTTCAAAATTTCTTGCTGTTTCAACTCCATATTCTGAGACTAAAAACTGTGGTAGTTGCATTTAATTCCTCTTGGATAGTTAATTATATTTTCTGAAATTTCACTTAGATTTATAAAGATTTCATTCTGTCGATTCCTTACAAGAACTGCTTTGTTTGCCGCGAAATGACGGCGTTTAATTTTTCGTCCGTTGTGCATATTAATCAACCCTCTAAAGTTCCATTTATATATTCTTGGTCCTTATTGTAATCCGTTAAAGTTTTATAAAGGTTATTCGATAACTTTTGAACCATACAAGAATATAAAGGTCCATCTTCTTTTGATATATCAACTTCTCCTAAAGCGTTATTTAATAGTATTTCAAGTATTCTTTTTGTTGGTATTTTATTAATCAAATCCTGAAAAACCTTTTCATTATTCTCGTTTTCTTTTTCCATCTTTTCTTTTTGCATTTTCCAACTTGATTTTATTGGTAATCCATTTATCCTGTCTCCTTCTTTATCAAGTTCTTTATCTATGTTATCAATATATACATTCATAAAAGTTAATATTTGTTTTGATGCACTTAAATTTTGAGGATATGGATAATTCAAGGCTTTTCTAAAGTATTCTATTTCTGTTTCAAGTTTTCCTAATTTCTCTTCGATATAGATATTTTGCATATTTTACATCTCCTTTTAGATCAAAGAAACGAATAAACCGACAAAAAAAGTTATGCTCGCAAACGCTACAATAGAAATTAGATTTTGCTTTAGGTTGTATATCATGTTTTATCAGACTCCTTTTTAAGCCTTAAAAATTGCTGGTTAAAGAGCTTTATACTTTTTGAATCCATAAGATATTAGTATCTAGGATTACTTTTCTAAGGCTCTTTAAATCCAGTTTTTAAGAACTTACTCTTTAATTTATTGGTTTTGAAACAATTAATCCCCTTCTAGGTTTTGAGATTTCAATCTTTACAGCAGTCACAGAGCTTTAGAATTCCTTGAATCATGAGAAATATATTCTAGCATCGCTAAGGACTTCTTACGGTTTGCCGCGAAATGCAGCTTCCGGTTTTTGCGTCTATCACAAAGGAATATTCAAGCCAAGTCTTCCTTTGCTCATCTCAGAGTTTTGCTTAAACTCTTACAAATAACACGTTCTTTTCTTGAGTATATAAGTTTAACGTATTGGCATATTTATACAAATAAGACGTATATAAAGAATAACTACGTTGTTTAAATAGGATAAGTTTATCGTATGCGCTCAGTATTACGATTTAAAAATAATGTGATAAATCGCGCCGAAAAGAGACCTTTTGTCTCTTTTCTTAAAGCACGGTGTGCCGTGCGCCAAAAAGAGGCGATTATACTAAAATAAGAGCTTTAGTCTCTCCGAAAATGCGGCGGTCTCACTGATAACGGTTTTAAAATTGGTCTTAGAAATGTCTTATTATATTGATAAAATAGCATAATTAATTTTGGATAAGAGAATTATGTATAAATTTTGGGTTATGTCTAATTCTCTTATAATTAGATGGATAGCACAGCTTTGCTGTGCATTTCAATAGTTTAGGATATTGACCTTGTAAAATCTCCATATAGCCGTTTTATTCTGGATTATGGAGAATAATCTTAACTCCTGGTTTTACTAGGCTTAAATCGATTTTAACAGAAATTAATATATAATGACTAGGAGACAGAATTAAGTTAATCAAGGAATAAAAGAAGTTTTGCGGATATTTATATACAATTGTACAAATAGGAATAAAGAATTTAAGAATCGATAAGCGTTAGTTTTGGAGAATAAGATATCTGTTTTATGGGAATAAAGAAAAGTATTTTGCGAAGCAAAATAGGCGAGGATCAGCAGATCCTCGCTTTAAAAATAATATCTATTTATAGAAATAGTTATATACATTTCGCGCGATCTATCGATAACGGTTTGTACAAAAAGGATAAATAATTAAGATTTGTGTACTTTTGGAGAATTAAGGTATTTGTACAAAAGGAGAAATATTGTTTAAAATGTACACTTTTGTACAATTGGAAGTGTGAAATTTCGCGGAAAAAGGATAAATACTATAAAATGTAAAATTTGTTTTTAAAACTTTACAGGAATGCTGTAAAAAAAAAAAAGAACTGTTCTAGATCGTTTTCGGTTCTCCTGCTATCGATTCTTAAAAAACATAACTTTTTCCTCCTACCTTTATTTCTTCTTTTCTATTACTTATATTCTGTACTACTATTATTACTTACCTCCCTCTTTTTTTTTTTTTTAAGAAAAAAAGAAAGTAAAGTAATATATAACAAATTAGAATCAGTCTCCATGTTTTAAAAATTGTATTACATTTGAAATATTGTACATTTTAGCCGCCCCTGTTATCAGTCAGTAAAATAGAAGGTCAAGGCATAATTATATATAATTCATTTTAGACAGTTAGTCAGTTGATTTAATAATCGTTTGAATATATAAATAGCAGTGGACCATGTACTTGTGTAACTTCCTAAATTTCTTTTAGGTGTACAAAAAGTGACATTTTCGCGTAACACTCATATATATTCGACCATATATGTTGTACAATTATAAAGTTGCTATTATAATAATAAATCGTAAGATTTAAGGGCACAATGTCAGCAGCTATTTTTATTTGTCATTATTATTAAACTTATACGATATAAATATCTATTGGCCATTTTCGCATTTTTCTTTAGGAAGTGATCAAGATTTGTAAAAACGAATATTTTTTGATTTTTTTGACAATTTGAAAAAGGTCTTGCTGATATTGAAAAATCGTTTTTAGAAAATGATAACGATTGTTTTTATAAAGCGATTAATATATTAAAAATCGATATTATATTGAGCATTTTATTAAAATCATTTATATATTAATATTAATATATTAAAAACCGTGATGTAAGTCAACAGATAATTATATTGTAACAAGTGAATAATAATTAGCATCTCAAAAATGAGATGCTTCTCAAAAATGAGATGCTAATTTCTATATAGTAACCTTACATTTATTTAAAAACTATTACATTTATTTAAATACCTATATTTACATATTGAAATAATAGTTCTATTTAAAGATATACGTACTATAATTTAATTAAATTATAATATGTTTAATAAAACAAAAACTTTAACTTCATAAAATAAAACTCTCAGTTCAATAAATAAATAAATGTTTAAATAAATAGACACTATATTAAATTTCTGTTCACTCCCATAAACAGAGACTATAGGAATAGAAACAATGTGTCTCCTGCTATCGAAAAAATCGTTATCAGTAAAGCCCTTGTTTTCCTGTCGCGAACATGTATACATGTCCAGTTAGATCTATATTGATAATAATGTATAGATTTTAATCTAGGTTACTGATATTGATTTTTGATTGATTTACGTGTATCGGTTTTAAAATCGATATGCCATCTACATAAATGATTAGTTAATTTATATAAATAAAATGTTATGGTTGTCCAGGATGCTTTAATGTTGCGATGTTTATAATTTCAATTTAATTAAATAGATGTTATAATTGAAGAAATAATAATAGTGTTTATATAGATTAAAAGATATATTTATGTAAATGATGTTGTAATATATTATAAAAGAATTATGTAACGCTTTATCATAACTATATTTGTATTACTATCAAATCAAATCGTATTACTAATTAATGCTATAACTGTTTAAATATTTTTAGAGGGAGGGGCATATCGCTTCTTTATTCCGCTGCCGCGTCAGAGAGCGATTGTGCCATTTTTCAAATTTTAGTATAACGAAAGATAACTATTCCCGATGAAAACATTTATATACTAAGAAATATATTTAGTTATTATGCGAAGAAATATAAATATCACTTTGGATAAAGATTTGGTTGCTTGGATAGATGATGAAATTTCTAGAAATAACTTCCGCAGTAGAAGTCATTTAATTCAAAAAGCCGTACAGATGTTTAAAAATGGCTTGGAATCTCAAAAAGGAGATTCAGATTGGTAGAAAATTTTTTTAAATAAAAATTTTCATACAATACATGGTTTAGGTGTTTAAATGGATGCTAACGAATTTTCTATTTTATATGAAGATCTATTTGATAGTGAAAGACAAGACAACTATTCTCTGAGAGAAAACGGAAAAATCGTTTGTAGTCTCGGAGACTTAAAAAATGCTGTAAAATCTGGAGCAACCCATAATTCCTTATTAGAAACGTTTAGATTTACAAAAGAAAGATTAAATTATTATTTATCTTTATATCAGTTATATAGTAAAGTAAAAGAGAATATTAAAAAAGAAAAGAACATAATTAAAATAAAATCTACCGTGTCTGAAGAAGACGACGTTGAAGACTTTATTGTAAATAATAGGGGTCTTGTTGTAAAGAAAGAAAAGTTTGTTGTGTCCGAAAAAGGATATGTTCAATATTACTTTTTAGATGATAATAATAAAAGAAAGATAAAATTCTCCCACAGAAAAGTTATGGAGGACCATCTAGGTAGAGAATTAGATAAAGACGAGACCGTACATCATATTGATTTTGACAAAACAAATAATTATTTGGATAATTTATATTTGTGTTGCAGGGAAGATCACGGAAATATAAACAAAAACATATTTGATATTTTTCGTTATTTATTTCAAGAAGAGCTTATTAGATTTGTAGACGGAATATACATTTTAGATGAATATTTCTATGACGAAATTGACCGTTATAAATGTCAAAAGAAAGTATTTAACGACAATCTAAAATATTATGGTCAACCAAAAGGTGATATAGACTAAACCTAATTTTTTCTAACCAAAAACAAATGACAATACACCCGCTCGGCTCACTAACCTCGCATAGCAGCCCTGTTGGGCTGCATCACTTTCATTCTTTAAAACATTTTTATATTTCTTTAAATCACGATCCTTATTCTTCAGAACATTTTCATCCCATTTTCTCCAAACCCAATTTCACCTCAGTCTCAATTTTTCTTACTAAAAATAAACGACAATACGAGTCTTCATCAGAAGGATCGCCAATAGTAAACTTTAAATAGTAATACAGATATAATACAATCTAATGGCTTGTGGCTCGTATACGAATTCCTGTGCAACTTCAGGATATTACTCAGATTCGGTGGCTCCTTTTATATATCAAAACAGCGGCTGCTATGGTTACACAGGATCTTCCGAATGTGGGCCATATTACGTAGACCACTCTGGCTGTTATGTTAATGTGATTTTTTCCAACTGGCCCGATTTTGACGATACTCACACCGATTGGTGCAATGATCACACCCATTATGTTTGGCAAGATAATTGTTGGGATCACACCCACACTCTGTGGGACGAATGGCCCGATTGTGATGGCTGTCATGAAGACGTTGGAGGAAGTTGTGATCCGCCTTGGGCAGATGCTTGGGATAATCACGAGTGTTCTTGGGGCAATTTCTGCGACTATGATGGCGGGTACAAATATGGTTGCAATATTTTCACAAACTTCGGAGATGCATATGAATACACCGACGCTGGATGGTGTGACGGCTACTCTAATGGAAATTATAGCTACATTGACGCAAGTTGGTGCGATGATTATACAGACACCAATTTAGGCTGGAACGACTTTTATAATGTGCCGTTCAACAACTTTTGCAATCATAACGATACTTATAATTGAGGAAACGACATGGTAACAGTACTTTTTTATCCTATAGCAGACAAATGTGTAAACAATTGTGCCTACTGTTTTGAAGACGAAAACCACCGCAAAACAAAGATATATGATAGTTACAATAAATATGCAATGGCACAAAAACACTCTGAGATTGTAGAATATCATAAATCTATTAATGAACATACTCGGACAATTCTTCACGGAGGAGAGGTGCTATCTCTCCCGATTGAAGATTTTGAATTCTTCTTGGTTGAAATGAAGAAGAGCCAATTGAATCCTTCAATTCAAACGAGTCTTGGGGTTCCTTTTACTCCTGAACATATACGTTTAATAAAAAAATATAGCGTTAACATCGGGGTATCTGTAGATGGTCCGAGAGAATTAAATACGCTCCGTGGTCCAAGAGACCCAATTTTGAACAAGAAATTTCAAGATACAGTATATAATAATTTGAATCTCTTAAGCAAAGAAGGTATTAGTAAGGGATGTATAACTATTTTAACCAAACAAAATGCTACTGGAGAAAACTTGGACAAAATGATCCAATGGCATATAGATAACAGAATTGGCGGAAGATTTAATCCCATGTTTTCCCCTTGGTATGATAGTAATCCGGAGATAAAAGAACAAGAACTTTCTCCAGAGGAACTTACTATTGCATACTTAAAACTTTTTGAGGCAACTTTAAAAACCCCAGGATTTGAATTTGCCCTTGCCTCCGATATGAGAAAATTTTTGTTAGGCAACTTCAATGTAGTGTGCGTCCTTGGAGGGTGCGACTACCTTTATACCACCTGCCAAACTATAATGCCTGATGGCGAGGTTTCCAGATGCGATAGATGTTTCCAGGACGGCTACTATTATACTTCAAAAACCAAGAACTTCGACGCGAGAAAAGTTGCGCTCTCTCAAACAGAATGCAGTCATTGCAGGTATTTCCCATTTTGCGGAGGTAGTTGTCCTGCTGAGGGAGCGAACGGAGATTTTAGATCAAAAACCCGATTTTGTCAAGCTATGTATTCTCTCTTTGAGGCCGTGGAGAAGTCATTAAGAGCTTCGTTTAAGAACATAATATTGGCCACAGATATTATAGATTATCCGAAAGATTATCTTTCTAAACGGAAGAGATTTAATCCATTTAGATTCGAGAATTATCAACAGCTTGATGACGACATAAAATTAAAACCGTATCATCCCCTGTCAAAAGAACAGCAACAGAAAGAAAAAGGGAACTGCGGGTGTAATAAGAAAAAAGATGATTCTGGTCTTCAAAAAGAAAACACGAATAATCAAGAAAAGTTTATGCACGCAGACTATCCGAATTCAGGCTTGAGGCACTAACCATGATAAACGAACCAAAACCTTATACTACGATTCTTCCAAAATGTGGACATTCTTATTTTTATAACCTATCTGAGGCAGCATTAAAATTGAGTTTTGATGTCGAAATGAAGTCTATTCAGGAAGATATCCGCGCGGCAAACGTCTTTTATCTTACGCCAGACTACTACGATTTTCAACTAGAGCAAATTCTTGATCTTGGCCTCGTTTTCTTCCCCCTTTCCAGAGTGGAAAATTACACAGGATTTACTCACAAACAAACACCTGTTGCAAACTTAGACAAAAATTCTATGTCTTTTGGGGTTGTAGCCAAGGATTTGAAAACTGCAAAAGAGTTTAAAGAATATTATATAAAAACAGATCATACGGGTATGGGTAAGATCCTCGGATACCCAGATTGTTGTATTCAAGCCTTTAATCAGTATACAAAAAAATACCCAGATCCAGTATATGAAATCGCGCGGAATACCCCACATACTATAGAGAATGGGGTTATCGTTTTAGAAGATATTTCTTATCAACTCCAAATTCATCATAGATATTTTGGGTTCAAAATAATCCCCTGGTTCCCTTGCAGCTATATTTGTGACGCTTCGTTAGAAGCGTGTGAGGTTTGGTTAGATTTAATGAGGAAAATAGATTCTGAGACTACAGAGAAAATAATATCTGTTCTTACTATGCCCTCAACTTGGAGTCTCTTTAATTCTCAAGTTGTTGTAAACAAACCGCCACATAAGAAGAGTGTGTATGTCGGTTATTCTACTAGCTACTATGATCCGATAAAACAAGACGTTGAATTTAGGAGCTTGGTTTGATGTTTAAGAACCTAATGTTTTATCGGGATTATAATAAGCACGATGTAGAAACTGACGGGAGTTTGTTAACCGCCATATTTACAATCAAAAATGCTATTTCTGGAGGATATTTCTTTGTCGAATCTATCCTTTCGGCCATCCCTTTTGTAGATCGTCTTTTTCTGAACGACGGTGGTTCTGATGACGGAACGAGAGAATACTTAAAAAGAATTCAAGAAATGTTCCCAGATAAAATTGTTTTATACCAAATTCCAGATAGAGTTGGAAACAACTGGTTCTCGATCGATAATGGCTTAAACAGGATGATTAAAGATGTAAAAAGTGAGTGGATCTTCGAAATCCAGGGTGATGAGATTCTAGATCCAATTAACTTTAAACTAGCTTTGAAAGAGTTGAAGAAAAGCGAGAATTTTAACTCCCTTCGTCACAATCGCTTAGATTTAACTTGGTTTGACAAAGAGCCTCATTATACTATGAGAACCGTGCGTTTTGTAAGAAATGTACCGAATCTTACTTCATATTATGGGGGAGACAATTTTCATATAGGTTTTATGGGAAAACCCTCAGAGAACTTTACTTTACATAATACTCCCCCTGAGAGGCAGGTATTTAATGTTAACTTAAAACATTATTTAGTTCCTTTTGAATTAAATAATATTGAAAAAATTCGAAGACATGCCGAGGAACTTGCTCCTAATGCTTCAGACAGGAAAGAAATATACCAAAGAGAGCGAATACCCGACACAAAAAGAGATTACAGTCGAGAAATCTGCGATCATGTTCCTCAAATTCTTAGAGGTATTTCTAAAGAGAAAAAGTATTTTGTAAGAGAAGAGCTATTTGACAAGTTGTGGTTATCCAATGTTGGTGGTCTAAATGGTCTGTAAAAAGAATAAACTTGAAGTTGTTAAGTCCGAAATAAAGAACATGGAGATGAACATCTATCGTGTTGGTCTCCAGGCTAAAATAAATGAAATGCTCGGAAAAGGAACTGAAGCTTTACTAAAAGAAATTGATGGTTTTGAAAAAGCTTTGGTTTTTCTTAAAGAGGAGGAAGAGAGGGTTACGGCGGAGGAAGATACGAAGTAGACTACAAGTATTTAAACATTTCTCTTCTCATTTTTATCTAATTAATTATTTTAAAAACCAAATTATACTAACTAAAGTAAACATCACCCCAGAATCTGGGTGAGCTATATGACTGCGAACTGGAAAAACAACAGAGATCGGTTAGAAAAACCGACTTTTGAATCCAAGACAACTACGCTTAATACTTATGCAAACGTAGCTGTTACTTCTGCGGATAGTGTAACATTTTGGAATACCGAAGGACTTCATACCAAAGTACTTCGATTTACTGCGACTACCAATAATTTGCTTGTAAAAATATTGGGTTCTCTGGATAGTGCGGGAACATTTCCCGACACCGTGGAAGCTGAGTTTGCAGTAAACGTTGGAACCCCAGTTCGAAAAACCATAGCTAATTATTATGATGCTTTAAGGGTTCAGGTAAAACCTGCGGCCGATAATGTACATGGGACTCTGGCAGTCCAGGCTAGAGGGTCTACGGGTACTGATCCGACTGATACGGAGATAACGGTTGGAGACGTTGATGCCAACTTGCAGGTTGGAGATGTTGATGTAGGGGCCGCGAATCCTGTGCCGGTTTCTATGTCTGCAAGTATGGCAACTACAATCGCTGTAGAGAATGTTACACTTACAGTTGTCGATACCGAATACAGTTATACAATCCCAAATAACTGTAAATCTATTGAATTCTGGTCTAGAAATGGATATCCAGTTAGATTTGAATTTACAACTGGACATGTAGCTACTCCAACTGGAGATTACCTAACACTTAAATCAAACAACACTTATGCAAGTCCACCGTCTCTCAATCTGTCTTCCAAGACAGTTTACTTCGCCTCTGACAACGCTGGCGACATCGTGGAAATTTTGGCTTGGAGCTGAGAAAATGCCACAGAAATTAGATAAGGCTCCAAAGGGCGCATACGATGCCATAGTCTTCATCGAAGGTAGCCAGGTCGTGGCGGAGGATGCGGATGGGAGGAAGATAGCTAGTGGAGTGGCTGGGACGGACGATACCACCGTATTTCAGGCTGCTGCAAATAATTATGCCGGGGTGATTGATGTCGGATCAAACGGTCTTATCTTAAATGATACCATACAACTTCAGGACGGGCATATCATAAATGGCAATGGCCGCAACATCGATGTGCAAGGACTTAATAGTGTGTTATTCAATTTTGTCGGAACCAGGAAAGACACTACTTCTCGTATCGCCGGTGTTCGCGATGTTCGTGCTCTTGGCCTTGTCAGCAATACGGGGTGCATTTTTTCGCAATTCAATGACATGGATTATTGCCAGCCAATCGTCGAAAATATTTATCTTCAGCGCGTTGCCAGTGGCGTATGGCTAACAGGAGATTGTTATAACTCTATAATCAGAGATCTTTATTGGCTCGGTATCGGTCCAGATGGCATAGGCGTGAAACTCACCAGAGGCGGTGGCTATTCACACAATACCACGATTGACCATTTTGTCGCTGGACAAAATTGGATAACTACGCTTGGAGGATATCCACTTTATCCGATTTGGATCGACAATGATCAGTCGTCCATTAATATGAATAATATTTGGATCGAGGGAATTTTTCAGCATGGTATACACACTGGAAGTCTATCCTCAATCATGGTGTTAGATTCTGTTGTGAATATCGGTCGTCCTACTCCAACTGATTACGTCGTGAACGAACTAGATGGCGTCAGTCGAGCCACATTCAGCAACGTTACAATGGTCGTCGGTGGCACTCGGATTACGGGTGCGTGTGGTAGAATTGATTTCCACCACTGCAATAACTGGACTATGTATGCTAACTATGGTGGATACCTCCTCGACATCCAAGCAAATGCAACAATAGAGAAATTGTCTATAGATCATTGTGAAATTGTTACTCAGCTTGCATGGCCTACACTCAATTTTGCATCTGGAACTAATGTAAAATCATTTAACTTCAGTGATAACACGGTTTCAGGCAAGACCACCGGAACCGATAAAGGTAGATTCTTGTTAACCGATGCAACTTCGGTTATTGGTTATTTCGATATGCATGATAATATATTCCGTGACATTGTGCTAACTCCTAATACGTATTGGCTCCGATTGCAAAACACCGCTGGCAATCTCGATGGCCGAATTCATTCCAACACATTCAGAAACATTTCTGTTCCTGGGCCACTCCCGTTGATATCAATTGTAGGCGGGTTGGAAGTATATAATAATAAAATATCTGGGTGTACCGGCACTATTACACTTGGATTGTGTAACGTTCATAACAACGATGGTCATCTCACTGAATCCTCCGGTTCCTCCACAGGCACAGACTCCGAGCAAACCATCGCCCACGGTCTAGCCGCAATCCCAACCGGCTGCAAAGCATGGATCAAGTATCTTGTAGGCGCGAGATACGTCACCGAGATGATACCCTTTGATGCAACCAACGTGTATCCGACAGTTGCATCAGGGGTTGCTTATGAATGGAGGATAGAATAAATGAAAACTGTTTATATTTTTTTGGCAATAATTCTAATTATTGGATCGACTCAGGGTATGGGAATAACAACAGCACTAAATCGAACAGTGACTACAACCCCAGGAATTGTGTACTTCGTGGGGAACGCGACATATAATCAGACTGTTACGCTTCCAGATGCGGCGACCGTTGGCTGGAAAGGTTATATGATTCCTTTTATAGTTGTTGTTGATCCAGGAGCAAATTACTTTAGAATTAATGCAACTGGTGGAGATGACATCTCAGGAAACAACTGTTATGTGACCACGGATGCGGTTGCTTCTTTAATCCTGACAAGCGACGGTACGAACTATAGAGTTATTGGGACACCGCTAGGAACTTGGAATAGTCATGCATGAAGAAATGGAATAGCGGGTTTATTACCTGCTATCTATTTTTTATCTACAAACCAATTATTAGTAAATATCCCTAGTGTTATCTTTTTCTCCCGCAACCTTTAAATACAATAAAATATATTATCATCTAACACTCTTTTTCTGGAGAATCTTTAATGCAGAAACCAAAATCTTATGAAGAAATGGAACATGAAATTTCTAAGGTCTTATCTGAAGCCAAAAAAATAAGACAAAAATCGCAAGCTAAATACGGATTTCATTTTATAGATAACTATGATGAGTTCGGGCCTCTCGGTTTTAGGGTGAACGACGAAGAAATTTCTGCGAGGTTGAAGACACTTTCTGAATCTTACCTTAAGGCGGAAGATAAGAGGAAATGGTTTGTAGAAAATAGGGATACACTTAGAAATGTTCTTTACGATAAGTTAAACTTTTGTGCTCTTTTTCTTTATTATCTGGAGAATACGTATTGGAACGATTCTCATCCACCTAGGATAGCATCTGATTCTTATCCCAAACCTTCTTACGCAAGTCCTTCGAAAGTGGGTAAATTTGGCAAGAAAATACTCAACGATATTGTGAAGACATCACCCTCGATCCTCCCGCGTGAGTTGAATGAGGCTTTAAGAGAAAGGGATAAAACTCATGAGTATGTAATAAATATCTGTAATCTCGAAGATTTTGTTAATCCAGAGAAAGTTAAAGAACAACTAAAGAAAATTATTGACGACTCCTTTTCTCAATCATGGGTTGATTAAAATGCCGCCGAGAAATATATCATACAGTCAGGTTTCTTGCTACGCGAAATGTCCTTATCAGTTTTATTTGAAGTACGTTTTGGGCGAGAAAGAACCTATAAAATCTCCTGCACTTGAGTTGGGTTCTAAAGTACACGATATGATTGCGAAAGGGATGTTTGTATCGAGCGACCCCACTGAACAAACAATGCTTACCAACGCAAAAAAATTTCTCGACTCTATGCCTTCTGGTGGAATATCTGAAACGAGCTTTAATGATCCACACAATCCGGGGAGATTCTACGGTTCGGTTTGCGGGCAAAGCGCGGTAGCAGTTTTTGATGTTTATTGGGAGCCAGAAGTGTCCACTGGTTGTGATTTCAAATCTGGAAAATTTTACAGTTCTTATACGGATCAATTTGAAATGCAATGTTACTTTTTAAATGAAACATTTAAGCAGAAATATGATCAGAACTTGAAGAAATTTCATTTTCTCTTCTTAAGAGACGGCTCTGTTTATAGTCCAAAACTACTTACTGAGGATAAAATAAAAAATAAAACAGAGAAAGCTATAAAAAAAGTCCTATTTGGGATTTCTGAAGGCAATTATGAGAAGAAATGTTCAAGCTTCTGTAACTATTGTGGAATGAATACTATTTGTGCTTTAGGTTTGTGATTTTTGTGAAGAACGATTTAACTCCTGAAGAAAAGGCAATTAAAAAGAAGGAAAATCAAAAAAGATATTTAGAAAAACATAGAATAGAATTAAATGAAAAGAGTAAAATCTATTACCAAGAAAATAAAGATTACTATCAGAAATATCGTGAAGTTTATTATATGGAAAATAAGGAGGATCTTTTAGCGTCGAGAAGAGAAAGATATCAAGAAAATAAAGAATCTATAAGCAAAAGAAGGAAAGAACTTAGGAATCGTCCAGAGGAAAAAGAAAAGAGGCGGCTTCGCTATGAACGTGAAAAAGACAATATAAGTGAAAAAAGAAGGATAGAATATTTAGAATTAAAAGAGAAGATATATAAAATATTAGGGAAGAAGTGTAATATTTGTGGCATAACTACCGAAAAATACTTAACCCTAGATCATAAAAACGGAGGAGGAAGAAAGGACAGGAAAGCTAGTGGCGGAAAGATTGGTATTTTAAGACGGTTGAGGAAAAATGGTTGGTCTAAAAAAGAGATTATATCTGAATTTCAAATCTTATGTTTTAATTGCAATTGTAGTAGAGGGACTAGAGATTATTTTGATATAGACCCTAAGTTTTTAAATGTTAGACAATGCGGGAATATTAAAATATGGAAAGAAGCATACAATTTCTTTGGCGGAAAGTGCGAAATATGTGGCGAGACCGAAATAAAATATCTTACAATTGATCATAGAAATAAAGATGGAGCAGAACGCAGAAGAAATGGAGAAGGTGGAAGCGTAAGATTATTGCGCCAATTTAGGAAACTAAAATGGAACGAATCCATCAGAAATGATTTTAGGATGCTTTGTTATAATTGTAACTGTAGTCAAGATTTGTAAGAGGAGGTTTAAAATGTCTAAAAAGAAAGGTCCATATTGTCCAGACTTTAGTCTAGTTGCTGGAAAGAAAACCCCTTGTCTCAAGGAAGAATGCGAGTGGTGGATGAGTCTTGAAGGTAAAGAAATCCAAGGTAAGAAGATTGAAGGATATTGTCTCAAAAAATCAGACTCTTTCAATATGGGAGATGTTTCTTGTACCCTTGATGAGATAAAAGAACATCTTTGTGTAATCGCCCAAGCGTTTTTTAACGGAATGCAGCAAAATCAACAGCCAGGATGTACTCAACAGACAACTCCAGAAGGCGAGGCAGATTATGGGACAGTTATTGAAGAGTCCAGAAAGACGGAAGTGAATGGGTATGGGTAAATTAAACGATTTAATTATCTTTTATGCCGCAGCTATGATCGGATTATGCTCTATCGGCATAGGGAGAATCTGGATTTCTGTACATACTGGAGATTTAGATCAATTATTGGCTATGATTTTGATGTGTTTTGGGTTTGTTGAGATAATTATGCTGGTTTTGACTGAAATCAATATGTATTTTGTGGGAAGAAGGAGGTTGAGAGGGTGAGAGTGGCAGTGGATATCGATTCAGTGATTGCAGACCTTATGGGTTCTCTTATACCTAGATTGAATCAAGAATATGATTTAAATCTCAAATATGAAGATATTACAACGTGGGATCACCCCATTTGCGGCCATTCTATAGGTGAGGACATTAAAAGATACCTTGCAGATCCGAAATTTGTCTTAAATATTGAACCAATTGAGGGTTCTATAGAAGCTGTAAGGCAATTACATAAGAAACACGAGGTGATTGTGGCGACGGGCCGTCCGAATTACTGTAAAAGCTCAACTTTACATTGGTTAATTGACAAATATCCACATGATAAAGTTGTCTTTGGTTCAGAAAAGACGGTTCAGAGGTTGGGAGCACAGGTTCTCGTTGATGATGCGTCCCATTATTTAGACAGATTCCTTAAATCTGGAGGCATAATGGGGATTTTAATGAGCTGTCCTTGGAATCAAAAGTGTAATACTGGCTTCCGCGCGGCCAATTGGAATAGTATTTTAGAAATAATTGATACTTTGGGTGATTAAATGCTCTCTGACGAAGAAAAGAAGCTCTTGGATGGAGCGTATTCCAACCTTTTTGGAGCGAAACAGTATCTTTTTAAGGAAAATTTGAGTTCTGAAGAGAAAAATATGATAAAATTTCTAATTTCTTCTGCTCAGGAGAAGATTAAGAAGGTGAGAGGAAATAAATAATATACTTTCCTATCACAAACTTTAAATAGTATAAAATTACATATTATAATAAATGTCTCATAAAAATTCCGACAAGCGCCGCGCCTATAAGAAGGCGTGGGCCAAGAAAAATAAGTCGAAAACCAAAAATTATAGTAAAAATTGGCGTAATAAGATCAAAACATGGTATCTTGAACTAAAATCTAACGGTTTTTGTGTAATTTGCGGAGAAGGCAGAAGTGCAGTCTTGGAGCTGCATCACAGACTTCCGTCTGAAAAAACTTTCTCTATCTATGAAGGCGTAAAACGCGGAATTTCTCTCAAAAGACTCCAACTTGAGGTCGCTAAATGTTCATTTTTGTGTAATAAATGCCACAGACTTTTACATACTGATGCTTTAACCGATTGGGAGAAGAAACAATGGAGAAGACATATAGAGGATCTAGAAAGTGGGGAGTCCTAGTGTATGATCACTACAGGAAACTATTTATAGGTTAAGAGATACTGTAATGGATGTACTATTTTGGTGTGATTTAAATGTCTGACGATAACGAATTCTTTTTACTCTGGAAGCGAGACGGCTTCGAGCGATGGTTCTCAATAAATTTAGGAGAACCTGAGAATGTTGTCTATGCCCTCCTTGGTTTGGGGCTTATAAAGGAGATACCTAATGTGGACGGGGAGATGGAGTAATGGAATACTCAGTCTACGATTTGGAAACCTGCATCCAGCAGGGAGAAATCCTTGAGAAACAGCTTTTGGAAAATGAGTTTCTAGAAGAAGAAATCCACAAGTCCCTCGCCCGCCAGGGATTCGGGAAACAGGTCTGGAAGTATGATGTTTGGAAACATGGTGCAGACGCTGATGTGATTGTTGTGTTTTCTCAGAATAAGGAGTGGTTGGAGAAAGTTAGCTTTGTTACTTATAACGAAGGTTACGATAAGGACAAGGCATATGATGTTGATGGGAAGATATTGGAGTCTCCCAGTGATGCTTATTTCATGGATTGGAATCCGAAGATGGGAGAACTTAAGATAGTGCCGAAGGTGTTTTAAATGAACGAAAAATTTCCTGAAATTGTGACGAATCCTGAGTTGATTCGAGCTAATATACGATCTGTTGTAGATAAGTGTTTTCCGACTTTTAGATTCCCCTTAAAATTTGGAAGTATGTCTATAACTGACGGCAATGTAGATACTATGGATTGCGCTGGAGTAAGAACGGAATTTTCAGAAAAGGACTTGGATAGTAAAACTTTCGTCCAAGATGTTAAAGATGTTTATGAGGTAATGGGTTGGAACATTGTAGATCGACTGTGGAAAGACTTTATTGGTGAATTAAAACAATGTAAGCCGCGTGGAATGGTTAGATGCCAAGCCGACAGCTTTACTCCTTGGTCTAAAAGTTCCAATCCTTATATAAATCTCGGATTTCTCTGTGAAGATATAGACGAGGAAGACGAAAACCGAATCAACGGATATAGACTCGATACTTTTCTGGTGTGTGAGAAAGATTTCTATAAGTTTGTGACGAACTCCATAGTAAAAGAGAAGGTAGATGAAGAAATTACTAAGATCAAGGGAGCATATGAAGCAGCGGTTTATCTGAAGGGGCATTGTGATGATATCAGGTATTCTTTAAAAACTCGTGAACCAGGGATCTGGGTAATTGGTGTTCCAGATGATATACTACCCGAAGGTTCTTTAATTGGAATTTGTTCTTATGAACGCAAATCTGGCGTTAATCTCTATGTGGTTGTTGATCGACATTTTGGATCTATATATAAAAAAGATAATATTTTAGGAACTCCCATAAATGTCAGAGTTGTTGAAGACGAAAATTCCGTAAAGATTACCGCTTGGCTTAAGATGTTTGTAGACATTGAGGACGCAAAGGATGTATTTTGTTTGGAGAATGTGATTTAGTGAACATAAATTTAGAAAAAGTTGGAATTGGAATATTCTTCCAACTTTTAACTTTAGGAGCTATAAAAATAATAGAAATTTATTCTCAAGTTGACTTAATTTAACTTTTTGGTGATTATTTATGATGCATCAAGTCTATTCTAGCGAAGCGGCTGAGTATAAAGACCGCGAGTGGTTGAGGTTTCAGATATGGGAGTTGGGAAAGAGTAAAAAATATTTGGCGAACGAATATAAATTAGGAGAAACAACCATTCGATATTGGTATAATAAAAAATATAAGTATAATAATTTAAAATATCAAAAATATTATCGCGAGAGCACTAAAACAAGTGAAGAATCCAGAAAAGATTGCCAAATATATTTTATGAAATTATATAAAGACAGAAACTGGCTTTTAACACAAATTAATGTTTTTGGAAAGAGTCAAAGGGAAGTTGCAAAAGAATGTGGGGTTGTTGAGTCTGTTATTACTTATTGGTATAATGAGAGTAGTAAAGAAAACAGTAGAAAATATCACATAAAATGGCATAATGATAACATTAATGAAATTAAAGATAAAGGAAAAAAGTATCGATCAAAAAATAAAAAAATTATAAGTGAAAAAGGAAAACAAAAACATCGAGATATAAAAATTCAAGTTTTTAATATCTTGGGCGGATGTAAGTGTCAATTATGTGATGTAACAGATATAGACAAGTTAAATGTAGATCATATAGATGGAACAGGATATGAGGACAAAAGAAATGGATATGAAGGTCCAAAACTATATCGTTCTATTGTAAATAGAACGTACCCACGGAGTTTATCTAACCTTAGAGTCCTTTGTTGGAACCATAATCTTGCTAGAACCAGAGAATATTTGGATCTTCCTCCAGAAAAACAAACTAAAGGACAAAAACATAAAACCAAGCTTTGGAAAGAGGCACTTGAGTTCTTTGGCCCTTGTCCATGTGGAATAACAGAGTTAAAATTTTTAACTATATCTCATATTCACAACGATGGGGCAGAACGTAGAAGAAGCGGAGAACCCAAGGCACATGGGCTTCTTGGTCGTTTTCGTCAACTTGGTTATCCCCAATCTCTCAAAAACGATTACCGTCTAGAATGCGCCAACTGTAACTGTTCTCGCCGCGCGGAGGAAGAAGAATAGTCTTCCACAAAAGTAAATTCTCGTCTACTGCGGCTATATCTAATTTCTATTTTTCTCTTTATATTATAAATTGTTGATAGTTCTTTAACTCTGCTTTTTATAATCCAATTTGTTTTATTTGTGCTTAGATGTTCTTCGTGTAGTAGAACCCAACAGGTGTCTTTATCTTTAATTATGTCGTAATAGTTTCTTTTGTTTATTCTATGACCTTGAGGAATTTGGAAAATTATAATCTCAAAAATATATATTCTATTCCCAGCGGGCTGTTGACGTTGTTTATAAGAAGTGAGCATTATTGTTTGAAGTTGCGACTGTGGTCCTATTTCTATTTCTTCTATTTTATTTTTTATTTTATTTATATTGTCTCCTATTTCTGTTATTTTTGAGTTTAGCTGGCTCATTTCTTTAAATATTCTGTTTCTTTCGTTTTTAATAAGATTTAATCCTTCTATTATTCTTTTATATGATGTTCTATTTATTATTTTTCGTACCATTTCTGTTCTTCTCGGTCTTATCGATGGTTTAATGGGTTGGTGAGAGCCGCCAGAGTTTACGATACTTATTTCAAGCCTCGTAGTGTTTATTTCTTTTTCAACTCTCCTTATTGACTTATCTAGTTCTTGTATTTTTATACCATTTTTGATTATTTCAAACTTTATCTCTTTTACATTTGTTCTATATGCTTCGAGTTCTTTTTGCAACGCATCTTTTGTAAGGTTTCTCTTTATTATAGTTTCTCTCCATTCTTGATAGGTTCTTTCTGGAATTATGTTGGAGGTATTCTCTTTCATATAAGACTCTCACGCATCAAATTATTTAAGTTTAGTGGTTGATGCTAAAATGTGTAGATTAGTCCATCAATGTTTATATCCATACGCCATTTAGAATTCCTTTAAACCCTCTTTTCTTTTACCTACCTCATAACTCCTGTGCGAGGTAGGAATTTCCTATTTTATGAAATATTTTAATAATTTGCGACCGAAACATTTAAATATTATAAATTACATATTATATTTAGCACTCAACTCCGACTCAAATAATCTGTAAGTTAAATCCTTCCTGCCCGAATAATCTCCTCTCTTCCCTCCTGGAGTTTGGGTTGAGTGCTTTTAGATTTTGATGGAAAGGTTTTTATATTTTGAAGAACATCTATAGTATGGCTTAGTGGGATTATATTGTTTTCTGTAACATATAAAAGACCAACCCACTAAGCCATTTCTATTTATTTCTAAAATAGATAACTTTATATAGTATGAGATATCTTATTTGCTGGGTCTTTTATATGGAAGAAATTAAATTTGATTTTGTATTAGCGGATGTTTTAGCGTTGCCTTTGTATAGGAACAAGGTTTGGTTGCATTACGAGATAGATGTGGAAAAGAAAACTCAAAAACGGGTTGCAAAAGATTTTGGGATAAATAAATCGTCTATTTCTTATTGGTATAGTGAGGAAAGGAGAATCCACAGAAAACAATATAATAATACATATAGAGAGGAAAATAAAGAAAAATGTTCGGAATACGGTAAACAGTACAGAAGAAACAACATGCAAAGGATTAAGAAGTATAATAAAGAATATCAAAAGGATTATCGTATTAAAAATAGAGATAAAATTAATCGGCAGGTAAGAGAAATAGTGAAGAATATTAAAATTCAAGCTTTCGAAATTCTAGGTGGATGTAAATGTCAATTATGCGAGGTAACAGATGTAGATGAACTTACTATAGATCATATTGATTCAACAGGGTATTTAGACAAAAAAGAAGGGTATTCTGATCAAACATTATATTATGCTATTGTTAAAGGAACTTATCCAAAAGAAAGATTATCGAATTTAAGAGTCCTTTGCTACAATCACAACGATGCGAGGATTAGAGAATATCTAGATCTTCCTTATGAACTACAGACCAAATATCAAAGAAGCCAAACTAAACTCTGGAAAGAAGCTTTTGACTTCTTTGGAGGATGTCCATGCGGAATTACGGAATTAAAATTCTTAACAGTTTCTCACATTCACAACGATGGGGCTGAACGGAGGAGGAATGGAGAACCCGGTGGGTATGGTTTATTAAAAAGATTTAGAAGACTTGGTTGGACCGAATCTTTGAAGAACGATTATAGGCTTGAATGTGCGAATTGTAACTGTAAAAAGAAAACATTTTAAGTAATCATTTTTATTCAATTAACTTTTTTAAAATCACTAATATATCACGACTTAACACATTAAGCTTTAATGCCGTCTGGATTTAGAGCAAATTTTCCAATAAATAATTTAAAATTTGAGTCTTCGGATTCAGGATTAATGGTAGATCTTCTAGCTATAGGCATAAATACTCCCATGCCTGTTGTTAATCCAGAAACTGGCGACAATCTTTTTAATGAGGATGGAACTCCTAAAACCTTCGCGGCAACGGAACAATTATTGAGAGATGCCGTTGAGCATTTTGAAGGTGGAATTCTTAATTTAAATCACACTCCAGTTAAAGTTGGAGACATAAGTTCTGTTTATTTTTCTAACGGATTCGCTTTAAAAGGTTTGGTAACATGCGATAGAATAGCAGATCATGTTAGAAATAATACATATTCTGGTTTGAGCGCGGAAGGTCAGGTTTTGGGAAATCCTACCTCTCCAAATGCGATTCGAGTTACTGCTGTTTCATTTTTAACTGAACTTCCTGGAGCATGTGATAAAGAAATTTGTCACGTAAAAGCTTTTGCTGGAAGCGATGGTGCGGAAGATGTTGATTTTGAGGCTTCTTGGGAACCCGCATACGAAAAATACTGGTCATATATAATAGACCAAAATGAGAAAATTAATCAATCCCGCGCAAAGAAAATATTCCTTCTTCTAGATGGAGATCCCCAGAATAAAGGATCTTGGAAATATCCTTGTGCAGTTATCGGCTCTGATGGCGAACCTCACGATGATGAAGAGGGCTTAATGGCCGCATACAAAAGGGCCGCGCAGCAAGGCGAAACGGGATTATTTTCTAAGATTAAATCTAGGATGCGCAAGATTGGTATGGAAATTCCTGATGGATTAAAGGGCTCCAAACCAAAGCTCCAAGTTCAATACGATAAAGAAAACAAGAAGTTTTCTGCATCTGTTTTAGATCCCCTTACTAATGATATTTTAGAAACTCAAGAAGTGATTGTTGTTGAAAATTCTCCAAATATTAAGGACGGAGTAAACATGCCGAAAAAAGAAGAAAAAGTTGAAGTAGCGGAGGAAGCTCCGGCCACAGAAAAGGCTATCGAAGCTCCGCCCGCGAAAGCTGAAGTTCCTGTTGTTGAAACCCCAGTAATTCCTGAAAAGAAAGAGGAACCTGCGGTTAAGACAGAGGAAGTTGAGAAGAAAGAGATTCCTGTTATAAAGCCGGAGATTTTGGAAAACGAAATTCATGAACTTGATCCTTGGGTTGTAATAAAGTCAACTCTTGGGATTTCCAACATGGATGAGTTTAACCAGATAAAATCTGCTGCTGAGAAACTTCCGTCTCTTGAAAATAAAGTAAAGGAACTTTCCAGTTATAAGGCCGAATCTCAGAAGAAATGGATTCGTGAGACGTATTCGCCAGCTATTTGGGACGGTAAAACAAAGATTGGAGATTCTGAAGTTCCTAAAATAGATGTTGTGTTCGAACAATATCTTAAAGATCCTGCCGCGTTTGTTCAGGAAAATTTTGAAGATTCCATGTCTTTTGCAGCTTCTAAAAAGGGTGTAAAAATGGCAGGCTCTGCTGTAGAATCTGTTGAGACTGAAAAAACTAGACGAGAAGCGGAAGTTGACGGCGCGGTTAGTCACATCTTCCATAAGACAGGAAAAAGACGTTAAATTTTGGTGATAATTTATGGCAAACAGATATTCCGTTGAGGCCGTAAAAGGTCGAACAAACTATATGGACGGGCGTGTTTCCGGCCCCGTAGTTTTAGATGCTTTTGTGGAACAGGGCGCGATTACTGTAACTAACGCAAATACAGTTGAGTACAAAGGTAAGAAGCTTGGAATGAAGTCTCTAACTTTTGCCACTGAGTTTAATATCGATACAGTAAACGCTGGAGATCAATTTATGCAGCTTGCTTCAGATAGCGAAGGCACAACTGCATATACCTACGAAGCACTAAAAGGAAAACCCATTGTAACAGCCATTTCTGGCACTGGAGGAGTTGCAGGAAATCTTCTGACTTACGGAGGCTCTCTTGTAAACGAACCAACAACCACGGCTGCTGCGAACACAATTACAGAAAGGGTTTCCGGTCTGTACTATCGTGTTGAGGCTGTAAAATTCTACGCTATGGAATACCATCCTGTAAAGGTTCTGGTAACTGGTGAGGCCGCAATTGTTCCTGGAGATGCCCTTACTTATGATGTGAGCGCAGATGCTTGGGTTAAGGATGCAGATGGTACTGCCGTAATTTCATGCCACTATGCAGGATCTGACGCTTTGTATGTCGGAGCACTCTTTGGCCCGCGCTTCGCAGTATCTCAGGCGTAAGGTGATATAAATGCCACAACCTCCACATAATGATATTTACTACAACGATCAAGATATAATCTCTAAGATTGTTAGAGAACTTCTGCTTCCTGAACTTCCGATGTTAACCAGAATTCCGTTTACTCTGGTGGATCAGAAGACGATAATTGCGAAGAGACAGTCTTATACTGTAGACTCAGATCCCCATAAGAAGTTAGCTTCTAAAGGTGGTACGACTCTTGGTGCATGGCCTACCGTAACTCTCAGTCAAGATGAGGCCGTAAGCCTAAACACCGCCATGAGAAAGACTAGAGCCGAGTTTACTGTAGATGACCTCGCTCTTGGAACTTTTGAGAAGGATGTAATGGAATGTTACGCCACTGCTGCATGGAATATCGCTGATGATATAAATGCTTCACTTGTTACAGCTATGATTAGCGGCTATGGTGCTCAAACAACCCAATTTGATATTAAGACATCTGGCGTTTGGTCTGGAAACGCAAACCCAATTGGAGATATCAGGGCTATTGCTCAGGATATGAAAGCCAAGAGGGGCTACAAGTTGGACACCATCATCGTCGAGACTACAAACTATCAGGAAATGTTTGACTTTTTAGAAACGAATGACCTTGATGTCGATTATGCTAGAAATCAGATTGCTCCAGACAGGAGATTCTACGAGGAAATAACCTACCTTAAAGTCCCTGGCTGCTGGGTGATTGGTGTCACATCAGATACCGGACTCTCTGAGGGCGCTATTCTCGGTCTTGGAACCTTCAAGGGAACTCCCTGCGTAGAGAACCTTGCCTACTTCGATCCAAAGTTCGGGAACAAAGAAGTTGTCGAGGGTGACACTCAGGGTATTGGTCCCGCTAACATACCATTGAACGTTAATCCTTACACAATGCCGGATAATAGAACCAGCATGGTCGAAATGTGGATTGATAGTGTTCCAAATGTTGGCAATAGTTACGGCGTGTTCTATAAATCTTCCGGTATTTAAACCGGAGGATTTTCTAATTTTTTAGGAGGAAATTATGAGAGAATCAAAGAAAGATACTGGGTCTATTTTTACAAAGAAGATAAAAGATACTGAAGAACCAGAGATACAGGATAATCTAGAGGAAGAATCTCCAAAAGCCGAACTAGATCTGTCTAAAAAAGCAGATGATTTTTCTAGTCCAGAAAAGAGAGTCGCAAGTACAGAATTATCTGGAACCAATGTCCTAACTCGAACTATTCTCGTTGATGGTTTTGTAGATGATATAAGGAAAGTTGTCTCTGAACTTTCTCCCGGCGAAATTCCTATTGCCCTTGTAAAGGAAGAAGTTGTTAAGAGGAGATATGGTAGAGCTAGATATTTACTTGTTATTCGAAAGATTCCTGGATCTATAGAAAATGCGGTTATAGTAGAAGCAAAAGGTATCGACGATCTGAACAGGAAGCTTTCTGAGAAACTGACTACTGAAACTAAGGTTCTGTTGGCTATGTCTCCTGTTAACAAGAGAGATCCGCAGAATATGTATGTTGCAATACTTGTAAAGGAGTGAATCCCAAATGGCCTCTTCCGTTAGTGACTGGGTAAAAGTGTACTGGTCAACCCTAGAAACTCAACTCGACGCGATAGATACAGATCTATTCGACGAACTAGCTGCTGAGGCCGTAACTCGTATTGCCGAGTTTGATACTTCTTTTCTTTCTACTTCTGCTATAACCCGCGCACAAGCATTATATGTTTGTGTCGAGTCGGGTGGATTTTCGAGCGTAGGCGGCTATGCGGCTGAAAGACATTATGATACTCTCAAATTGTTCGATAGAACTTGGAAAAAACAAACAAATTATGATATGTGGATAGGTGAACTTTGCAGATTGTTGAGAGTTACACCGAAGGAACTTCTTGCTAAGAGCGCAACTGCTAGAGCATCACTCTACAACAAATACAAGATTAATAGCGTGTTCCTAGCCCCAGATTTATCACAAAGAGCCTCGCCGTTTAGGGATTATGAGATGGACGACGTCCGCACTGACCGCAAAGACTACCCACTCGATAATAGGTACGGAGATCCAGACGGATGATCGGCTCCGAATCCTACACCGTAACCCGTCCATATTCCTATCTCTATAGCGGAGCTAGTGGAACCAATAAAACCCCAACTACAACTCCCCCAACAGGAGGTTGTTGCCTAAGAATAGAAGGTGTCGGAACCGCAGGGACTGTTAAGATTTACGGAACTTACGGTGGAGTTGTCACAACAGAAACTATCTCCACTTTCGACACCGATAAAGTTGGATTTAGTTATAACAAATGGACTGCAATAACTAAATTTGATATCACAACTTTTACTTCTGTTGTTATATATCCTGCATCATCTAGCGGAGAGAAAATTCGACTGTCAACATCATCAACATTTGTCTTGATGTGCGATTCTTATGACATAAATGAAACTCAATTCCGTGGAGAATATATAGAATATGGTGGAAAGACGTATAAGACTTACAAAGCCATACAATATGATGACAGATTTACTTTACAGTTTGATGATAAAGTTACGATTGATGGGATAGATTATAGGATTGTGTCGATTAAGTCAGACCGAAAAGGTGGGAAGCTCGCGTTTGGAGTGGTGTGGCGATGACTGAAAGCGTCGAAGAAGCCGCACAACAGATTTTCAGATGGGGCCTCCAGAGATGGCAGGAAACGGTTGCTGAAATTAAAGTCATGTCTGCCGAGGCGGAAGAAAATATGAAAAATGGTGCTCCTGGTCCGGATTCTGGCACTCTAGATTCCGCTATTAAATCTGAAGATGAAGGAATGGGCCTTTGGAAATGGGGCGTAAAAACTTACATTGAAGACATTCCAAATCCTATAACCGGATGGTCTGCTGCTTATTACGGAATGCTTTGGGAAAACGGCCACTTTAATTTCTATACAAAGAGATCCGAGCCTCCATTATATTACATGTCTGGTGGAGCTGAGGAAGCATATATGCATTTTATTTCTAGAATGGCTGGGTTGTGGGTGTAAATGGCTTATTTGAATCCATTAAGTACAATCGTAAAAACAATGAGGTCGGACGCAACTCTTATCGCTTTACTTCCTGCTTCAAAAATACACTCAAATTATATTCCAGATGAACCAAACCTTCCAGGAGTTTTTGTTACTCCCTTGAGAGTTCCCTTAAAGCAAATAATAGCTTCCGCTCATCAACCAGAACAAATACTTACTGGTACTGGAACTTGGCAAATTGATGCGCTATCTGAGGAAAGTACAGAAAAGGCAGAAGAGATTGGTTTAAGGGCTTGCGAAGCTTGTTTACCTTCTATTCCAACCGCTGGTTTATTTGCTTTAGACTTTACTCAGTATAGCGTGTCGTTTGACAAGAGTTATGGGTGTTATAGAGCTATATATCGCTTAACTGCAAGATATATGGAATTAATTACAGGAACTTGAATTTATATTTTTATATAATTAATTTTTTTAAATTAGTCTATTTATATTAATCCTCTTAACCTATCTCTGATTTTTGATGCCTGCCCAAAATTTCCAGACTTTCTTTTTGTTCGAGGCGCGGGGCCTCCAACAAGTCCAAGCACAATTCCGAGCTACTGCTAACGCTATTCGTAACGAAGCTCGACAGTTGGGTCAAATTAATTTTGCGGCAGGGGCAAGTCAACAACTCGCGGTTTTACGAAATTTGGATAACACTGTTACCATGCTTGCGGCTCACACAGGGGCGCTTGGATCATCCTTTCAGCGAACCAACGCTTCCCTAAACCAAACTGCCACCGCAGCTACCAGAACTGCAACTTCCACGAGGCAAGTGAATACTGAGTTTTTAAAAATGGGAACCCTAGCTGGAACCGCAGGGATGGCAATTAGTAGAACTGTTTCTACTTTAAGTACGCTTGGAACCGCTGGGAAAACTGGATTCAGAAGCATAATTACTGGAGCCGAAGCCGCAGTTGGAGCCGTAAATATGCTTACTGCCTCCCTCGGAAGAGCTGCTTCTATGGCAGGTCGTATGGCAATGGTTATGTCCGCCCCTGCTATGGGCATGAAAGGAGCAGCCCTTTGGGCTTCGCCGCTTGCAGCAGGCGCTTTAGCAACTTATGCTCGCCCCGGAGATATAGCAGCTATTGGCGCAGGATATGGTATTTACAAATATTCCCAGTGGGATAAACTTTCGGATGTTGCCGCAGCAAAACAAGGTTGGCGCACGAACCAATATTATCCTCAATATGGAATGACGGGTGCTCAACTCCAAAAATATACGTCAGAAAAGGGAATTGACGAAGCTAAAACCCTATCTCTTCGGCAAGATGTTTACGCTACAACAAGCGAAATTTTGAAGATGAGAGCTGAGTACAGCGCAATGGGCGGAGATATAGTATCCACAAATAGCGAAATAATGAAGTCATTTCTTGACTATTCTGCTGCTACAGGTACTGAAGCAGAAACCGGAATGGCTACGATATATTCCCAAGCGTTAACATTTTTTGGTAAAAAAGGTACTACTGGCGCTGAAGCTCAACAAAATTTCCAAAAAACAACAGATCTGTTAGTAAATCTCGTTAACCAAACTAGAATGAGTGGAGAAGACGTTGAAACCTCCCTCCGTCAATCTGCTGCTGTTCTAGCAAGTATGGGCATGACTCAGGAACAAACTTATGCCTCTGTCGGTACTCTTAGAAATTTAGGAAGAACTCCATCTCAAGCTGGCGGAGATCTCCGAAGGTTGGCGCTTCGTTTTACTCCAAATTGGACTGAGCTTCAACAAGAAGAGGCTAAAGAACTTGGAGAATGGGTTGATGCAGAAGGAGAACAAAAGAGACTTAGTGCGACTAATGATATTTTAGATAAGATAGGAATGTCTTGGTCTGATATTAAAGTTGGGGCTAAAGATTCTCAAGGAAATATAAATGGAGTTCTCGAAAACGTTTTAAAGTTAGAAAAAGCAATGGATCGGGCGGGCTTTACAGATCTTCAGAAAGCTTCGGCTAGAGAACAAATTGGCGGGGTTTATGCCTCCACCGCTTGGGAAATGCTTGCTAAAAATCCAGATCTTTATGCCGAGCTTTACGCGGGTCAGTTAAATTCTGTTGGTGAGGCTGCTGAAACCGTTCAGGTTGCGAATGATAATCTTGGCGGCTCTTTCCAAAATCTAAAAGATGCCGTTGAAGCCTCTGCGGGAAGTTTGGGAGAACACTTAGAACCAGGACTCAGAAGAACCTTTGACTTTATCTCTGGAAAAGCTATTCCTACCATGAATAAGTTAGGTGGTGCTCTCTCTCAAGGTAATTTCTTCACCGCAGGCTCCCTCTTCTTCGCCTCAATGGGCTCCCTAAAAGACATAGCTACTGATAAACTAACAAATCTGTTTACAACCTTAACTGATGGTGAAGCATGGGGCGAAATTGGAAACGTCCTCCAGACAGGCATCATAAAAGGCGTAGATTCTCTAGAGGAATTCAGCCAAGGTTTTAATTCTATAATGTCTGGCGAAGGACTTGGAGCAACTGCTGGTGGAGCCCTTGGCTGGATTCAAGATACAATAGATGCTATAGATTTTAACCAATTATCCAACATAAAAGACAATATCCTCGAAGGTCTCCAAAATGGAATCAACCGTGGTATAGATTGGATGAAGAACCAAGATTGGGGCCAAATATATAATAATTTATATCAATCTATTTTGGGTGGCTTAGAACAGATTGGAAGCTTTATCCAAAACTTAGACTGGGATGGAATCTTCCAAACCATGAAGAGTGTTATGGAAGGGATAGACTGGTCTACTCTTGGTCAAAGATTGGGGGAAGATTTAAGTGTTGCAGCAGATTGGATTTTAGAGAGAGCAAAACAGCTTCCGTGGAGCGAAGTTGTTTCTGCTGCGGGCAACGCATTAAGTAGGATTATAATAAATATTGATTGGCTCCCCATAATTACAAAAGCCGCTCAAGTCGGAATAGATATCGGTATTCTTATATACGAAGGCGTAGCTCAATCCGATCTCGGTACAATCTTCTACAACTGGGCCGCAGACCTTGTTAATGCGTTTGTAGGAGCTGTAAATACCGTTTCTATGATGATAGCAACCATCCCGATGGCTCTGGGATCAATTCCAAGTATATTGTCAAACGCAGCTACGGATGCGATGGGTTTAGAAGGGAGCAATAAAGAGATTGTAAACAAAGCAATTGAAGAGTTTATTACTCCTCATGCTCCCCGAAATCCTCTTGCGCTTCCTCTTCCAAACCAACAGACAGAAACCGAAGGAGAACCAATCACTCTTGGAGGCATGGTTGCAAACGCTCCCGCGCGATGGAATACGGGAAAAGAATCTTTTAACGAATTGAAGGCAGATTCTCCTTGGGGAAAAATCTTATCTTCTTGGGGAGATTTACTAGAAGAGGGGAAAGAGACATTTCTACAAATAAGAGATGGTGAACAAGTAGAATATGAAGGCGGATCGGAGAGCGTTAGTGAGAGTGGTGCTCTATGGCCGAATGTGGGATACGAAAAAATTATTCCAGATTTAACAAAGGCAACTTGGGATGCCGCTGTCAAAGATTATGTCTCGATGTCTCCCGAACCAGAAGATGTAAGAATGGGATATTTTGATTCTGATTTTTCAGCTTTAAAAGATTTTGGAACATTCTTAAGAGAAGATTTGACAGATCGGAAACAATATGTGGAAGGACAGCAACAATGTCTACAATATTCTGAACAGGTTATAAGAGGATACAAAAAACACGCGCAGCAAACCGAGTCTACGGTTGATGACATTTGGGCAAGTCAAATGAAGCTTGCTTATTTTCCACCAATGGAAGAAGGAGAACTTGGACATTTTGGTGTCGCCGTTTCTCCATCTGGAAAGTGGACGGAAGCGAGTACTTATCTTTATGACGTTACAGAGACCGATAAGTACTTGGGCAGACCTGAAGATTGGTCTGGTCCAGAAGGGTATGATCCAGGTCTTATAAAAATATTTGATGAATATGAACACAAACAGGGTTCTGCAACAGATGTAATATCATATCCAGAAGATGCGTTTTTGTTTAAAGAAAACCCAGATCTCTTTCCAATAACTGCTGAGTTAGCCCCAGCGACTTTGGTTAGAGGTGGAGGCCCAATCGGAGACATTGCTCGTAGAGCGGGTGGATCTACAGGTGGTTATGATGTCAGCGAGATCGAAAGAAGTTCAACACCTGAAGGATCGGATTCTGTTTTTGGGAAAGCTGTTAATTCTTTTGTTGAGAACAGTAAAGATTCGTCCAAAGACAACAAAGAATCGTCTAAAAATATTAAAGATGCGTCCAAAAACTTTGTAGATTCTTCCTCTGATATTAGAGAATTTGTAAAAACTTCTGAACAAGGTACTACGGTTCGCCTTACTGGTCCAAATGGGGAAGACCTTACATCTTCTTTAGGATTATCACAAGTTGAAGGCGTTTATAACGAATTAACCCGTAAAGGAAAAGTAGTTTCTGGTATTAGATCGGATTCTGAGTTGGGGAATTCCATCGGTTCTAATACAAAAGCCGTAAATGGTTTAGAAAAAACTATCCAGAACCAAACCTCAGTCACTCAAGAACAAAACGAAATTATAGGATCTCCAGATTACCCATATTCCTACTCTCACCTTCCAGAAGAGTTAAGAAGTCTTGTTTCTGATCAGGATTATTCTGGTATATCAGAGCTTATGTCAGATCATCCTTATTACGTAAGCAAACCCCCAGAATTTTGGGCAGGTGTTGATGAATACGATAAAAATACAATAAATGATCTGGCTCAAATTTTGTATGCTGGAACGCGACTCACCGGAATGGAAAAGAAAGAATTAAGATCGATAGATTCCAGACCCGGAATAAACGACCCTCTTATTGCAGAATATGCTAAAGGCGCAGATATAAATAAAAAATATTTGGAAGGCTTGGATCAAATTTATTGGAACATATATGATGCCGGGCAGTCTCAAACTCTAACTCAAAAAGAGGCCAATGGATACTTAGAAGAAATAGGTGGTATCCTTAACGGAATAGACTGGACTATGGAGCAGGATATAAACGAAAGATCCAAAATCTTAATGCAAAACGAAGAGGGAAGGTTTAAGGAATTAATTCCTTATCTAAAAGCTCTTGAAAATATTGCGACTAATACAGATCCCAACAACCCCAATAATCCTCTAAACCAAGCTAATGGCGGTCCAGCTTCAGACGCCGCTCAACAAGCAATACTTGAATCTCAACAAAAAGCGCAAGATTTCGTAGAGTCCCAATTATATTCAACAATATGTGATATTGAAGGTTTCTTTACACCAGAAAAAAGTCTTCCGATGGGAACACTGAGTCATCCTCTTCTGAATGCCGCTGGTGCAGGATCACTAATTAATGTAAACGGAAACTGGTACACTCGCGAAGAATATAAAGAAATGACAGGAACTACTCCTGGATTAACAGATATAGCCATGAGAATGAAAGGTGGCCCGTTTGATACTCCAGGAATTGCGAGAATAGGAAGCTTTACGGGACATACCGATTCAACGGTTCAAGAGGATATTACTGAGGGTTTTAAAGAGGGCGGGGTTTTTGATGATGAATCGTTGGGAGACCTCGCAAGATATTGGGCGGGAGAAGTTGAGAACATAAGATCGGGCAAATCTCCTCGTTTTACATATCCACATGCTGCCAAAGAAAATGTAGAAGATTTGAGTTTCCTTGGCCCAGAAGGAGAAGCGTTAGAAAGAGAAGTTCTTGCGATTGTAAAGTTTGAAGCTGACACTTCTGTAATAGATGACGTTAAATCAAGTTTATCCGAAGGTGCAGAATTCAACGTCAACGTCCAAGCCCCGAACGCAGACGCAGTTGCAGGATTGTTAGGTTCTCTCGGTGGTGGGGCCTCTTATACCGTTGTTGTGGACGTAATAATGTCGGGCGGGATGGGAATGAGTGAAGGGTATTTCGGAGATATAAATTTTGCTTCGGGGTCCGGCCTAACCGCTAATGTTGGTGGAAACTTCTTCGATTATGGCGGTATTCAGAGTGTTGGAGGACTTGGATTTTTTGGTGGATTTGGAAACGCTCCGCAATTTGCAGAAGGCGGATATACCGGAGATTATGAAGGCCAAGCCTATGTTCACCCCCATGAATATATTTTCAATCAAGATCAAATGGGTGTAGTAAGAGAAATGGTTGGCGCGGCAAGTGGTTCGGGCGGGAACACCTACAACGTTTATGTAAGTGTTGACAATTCCGGTTCTCTAAACACCCAAAACTCAGTAGACGCCTTTTCCACAAAAATAGCTCGCGCCGTGAAAGCCGAACTTCAAGACGAGATGATGAACTAATGGCTTTTGATACTCAGAGTTTTGATATTTCTTATTTTGATAAAAATACCACTAATGTTGATAATCAAGTTAAACTTTTGTGGGACCAAGCGGGCTCTGTAGATAATTTAGTAAAACTTCTTTGGGACCAAAAAGCTTATTCTGATGGATACGTTAAGCTTTTGTGGGATAATAAAGTTTATGTTGATAATTATGTAAAACTTCTTTGGGACAATAGGATATCTGTTGATCAATCAGTTAAACTTTTGTGGGATCAAACTGGGTCCGTAAGTAACGCCGTTAAGCTTCTCTGGGACCAAATAGGTGTTGTGGACTCCTCCGTTCAACTTGTCTGGCGCGAAGCTCCTTCCATAACTCTATTTTCTGATTCAAGAGGCTATTTGGAAGTTGTAACTCCGCAAGGTTCTTATTTATATCCAAGAATTCGAACAGGAAAAATTAGTATTCAACAAACAACCGATACTGCTACGTTTGATACCCTCGATTTCAAAGATTATATTCCCGAAGATTCTCTCGTGAGATTCTACTTAAACAATAGCGTAAAACTATTCGAAGGGAGAGTTAGAAAAACAACTTTGCTTCCTGAAGGATTTTACCGTGTAAGTGTTTCTGAATATTCTGAAATCCTTAAACCAGAACCTCCAAAAGGCGGATTATATCTTGTAAAAAATACATGGCACAATGTCCAACTTCAGTATTTGTTGTCCAGCAATAAACCTTCTGATAACAACAATACTCTTGGTCTTCTCTATATGGCAAGCTCCAACTTGATAGGATTTGTCGAGCACGATCAGACGCATTATATTTACAAGTTGGAGTATGAAGGAATCGTTTATTCTATATCGGAAGTCTGGGAAGACGAGTCCCTTTTAACAAAAAGAGCAAGTCTAGCAGATCTGAACTCTGCCTCTGGTTGGTATCACGATGATACGAATAAAATCCTATATGTTAGATGTACAGATAATGTTCACCCCTATTTCCACGTAATTACTGCTCCAAACATTTGGGATTCTGCTGTCCCGATGAGAATCGGGAATATTCAAAATCAAGCTACAACCGTTATTACTTATTGGGATACTGGATACGGGGAATCTCCTTACGATAATATTAAACTTCTCTTGGATGCTCTAAGTCTTGAAAAAGAGCATGTGATGCGAAGCGGCATTTGTTATATGGATATTGCCACAAAAGTTGGCGCAGGGACAAGTTCTTCTCCAGCTTCTTTCTATCTTGAGGGTAATAATTTAAAAGAACTCGAAGAATTTGTCATGTCTGACGCCAGAACCTCAGCAAATGCAGTCCATATAGGAGGATATGGTCAAGGTGCTGCGCAGGTAGTAGGTTTCAGACACATAAATATGGGTCGTGGTGGACGATTCCTATTCATCGACGATGCAACTCTTCACTCAGACGCAATGGCCGAGGACTACGCACAAAGTTATCTTGATAAAGCCTATCTTCCAGCCAGAAGCATCACCGCTTCTGTAGACCTGAAACGAGGTTCTGCAATTGAACAGAGAAGAAAAGGAGATTATGTCCATTTCTCAATACCAACTCTCAAAGTAGAACAGGATCTCAGGATTCAGGAATTGTCAATTGATTTATCTAAATATCAGATGTCAATTACTGCGGGAGATTATCTTGTTTCTCTTGAGGAACAATTAAAGGCAATGAAAACCGCCGCAGAAAAATATCTGAGACATCTATCAACTGAGATTGAGGAGTTTAACTGGCCCTGGTCTGACAACCTCGTATCTAATGCCGCTAAGAGCGAAAAATTCTCGATTACCGCAGACGCAATGAAAATGCAGACTATAGAACTTTCATGTTCTACACAGCTTTATAGAGATGAGGCGGCAAAAGGATCAGGATCAGGAAGCCCTGGGGGTGGAGGTGGGAGTTCTCCAGATGGCGGAAGCTCAAGCGAACCTTCAGGCGGGCATACTCACAATTTAGTTTCCGGCGACACTGGTGCTCCGAGTGCAATAGTAAGTGTTGCCACAGAAGGACACACTCATGTTGTAGGCAGTGGAACTACTGGGTCTTCAACCACTGGAATTAGTATTCAGCAAGGGACACATCCTTCAGCTTGTTGTACGGGAGTGAATTGTGGCAAAGAGTTTTTAACTGGAGTAAACATATCTATCGGTCCAGACCCAGGACACGACCATACTGTTACTGGTCTAACAGGTGAACCGAGCGCAACAGTAGCCGTTGGTTCCGACTCCCATATTCATACTCTTGTAAACCTTGCAACCACTACAGAGTTGGCCCATTCTCACGGTATGCCTACGGCCAATCCATATTTTGATAACAGTGGATCTGAACTTGAAATAGATCCAGTAACCAAAGATGTTAATCCCGGATGGAGATCCGGACTTTATGATATGGTTAGCTCCGTACCTTATACGTTTAAAAAGCCTCCCGGTTCCGATCCAGAAATGTATCTTACTATTAAGATAAATGGAACTGAAATAGATGGAAGTCCGTTTGTAATAAATGTGGAAGATTCAATTGGACCAGTGTTGGTAGATGACATCGTAACTGGAGCTGGAGAATACGAAGTTACAGTTTCTCTTGCAAACAAAACAACTCCCGCCGATCAATGTCAGATTCATTTCTCTGTACAGGTTAGAGGGAAGATATTTGTGGATACGATTGTGGGAAGTTGATAGAAAGGTTTAAATAGATATAATTATATTTATATCTGATTATTATGAGTGAAGAAAAGAAATTTAAGGCTTACCAATTTGACGATGGAACCCAAGTAAACGGTTGGTGCTATGAAAAGTTCATCGATCTCGTAATGAACAACGAAGCAACCTATGACATCCTCGATGTTTATTCAAGACTCCAGAGAATCGAAGTTGTCAAAGATGAAAATGGTTTCGTTGTAGACGTAATACAAATCTTTCCCAAGATCGATGAAACCGTTGTCAAATTTGCAAACAAAAATTTCATAGAATTTCATAAACTGGCTCAAGAAACTAAAATGACCGAGGACGAAAAGTTAGAATCCAGACGGTATAAATTACAGAAATGGTGGAGTGCGGTTTCTGAATGACGGCTAACGATTGGTATTTAAATTCCCTTCAACTTGATCCTTCAAGTGACATCTATATTACAGAAGCCATAGGATTTAAATCCTCATCCAAATCTGATTCAACTACTTCTTGGTCTGGAACAGATATATCCATCCGAAATATCCAACCACAACCAATAAAAGTTAGTCTCAAGGGGTTTGCAACTACTCGTACTGGATGGTCAAATTTAATGCAGTACGATTCATCAAATTATAATTGGAATACTGATGTAGATAATGTTTACTTAATAGAAGATCTATCTAGAAGATGGAAAGTTCGAAAAATGAGTGTGTCGCCAACTTTTGATAGAAATGTTCTTCCTTTTGATATAGACCTTGAACTTGATAAAATTTCTCCAGAAGGCTATGTAGAAAATCAAGCTACAGGGACAGTTACAACTTCTCCTACAAATATAACATCTCTTGTAAACGCAGGCGATAAAGATACAAATTTCAAATCTATTGCAATTACAGGAGCTTATGCTTCAGGGGCTAATCTTGCTTATCCAATTTTAACTCAGGCTTCAGTAGGATATGACCTTTTAGTTGCAAATGTTCTTTTAGATACCGCTACTTTTACTTTCTATGATGATCTTACGGCAAAGCACTATTATTTGGATACTTTAACGAGTGGTACAAAGAATACAAGAAACTGTAATTCTTCTACAAACGTGACTTTCAGTACAGATAGATTACAAATTGCAGCTTCTGGAGAACTGAAGTATAAACTTGATCTCGCCCATCCTCTAATGCAAGATCCAATTTTAACTTTAAGTATAGAAAATTTGGTTTCTGATCCTATATTACAGGTTTCACCAGATGACACTAATTGGTGGGACGTAGAAAAAACTCTTGTAGGTGGGAATCAGATTGATTACAATTTAACAAAATTGGCTGGATATTCTACTTTCTATTGGAGAATAGTAACTGATTCTGGAGATTCTTTGGATATTACAAGAATCGAATTAGAATCCTGGCATAACTACTCTGGTCAGGGGAATATTCCTTATCTGAGGAAAAATAGTGTTTCTGAAACACTTGCAGCTACAATGTCTGCTGGAAACTTGACTTATGATATTAGATATAGGAACAAATACAACATATGAATAGAAAACTTTTTATATTTAAAGAGATATTATTTAAATATTATTTATTACTGAGAACTTTAATGTAGTGAAAGGTGGTTCAAAATGCCTATTGTTGTTGCAGACCTCATATACTATCTTACAAAATCAACCGCATCGGCCGATGGTGAAGCTGGCGGAAATGGACTTGGAGGTTATAGATCCTCGGATGCTATAACTACGAACACAGATAATAATCTCTTCGACGATATTACAGGTGCAGAAAGCGCATCTGGGGATGCCGAATATCGCGCTATGATGATTAAAAATACTCATGCTTCTTTAACTCTTGGTAGTCCTAAAGTTTGGATGGATTCCAATTCACCTCAAACGGCCTTAACGGTAGAACTTGCTGCTGGCGGCTCTGAAGTATCAGTAACTGTTTCTTCTACTACAGGATTTCCTGCATCTGGAGCTATTTTTGTTGAGGATGAGGAAATTACATATACTTCAACAGATGCTACCAACTTCTTGGGAGCTTCAAGAGGAGCAAATGGAACAACTAAGGCGCTCCATTCTGTTGGTGCTAAAGCAGAACACAATCAATTAAGAATTGCTATAGAAGATCCTTCAAACAATTCAACTGGATATATTCAAACTATTGCGGATGAATCCACTGCCCCAACGGGTCTTTCTTGGACTGCAAACTACACTTATGCAACTGGATTATCCGTTCAAGATCTTGCTGCGGGGGAGTTTTATGGAATCTGGCTTAGAAGAAAAATTCCTGCTGGATGTAATGCGAAGACGGGAATTTATGTAACGCCTCGTATACGTGGAGAAACTGCGGAGTAGACTATGACTAAAAACTGGGCTATTTTTCCAAAAGCATCAGAAAATATAATAGATAGCTCTGCCCATATGCAGTATCTCAAAGGTGCTCTTGGGGGATATGGAGTTTTAACTGGATGTGCGGTTTCAAGAGCTTCTGATAGCTCAGTTACTGCCGCTTCTGGCACATATACAAATAATGGAGTTAAAACCACTTTTGCAGGAGACACTTTAAGTAGCATTACCGCAGCCGCCGCAGGGAAACATCGCTATGATCTAGTATACATTGATGGAGCGGACGATACTCTAAAACTTGCAGCAGGAACTGAAGAAACTCCTACAGATGTAAATGATTTTCTGGAAAATAAACTTCCTCTTCCAGCTTCTGTTTCTGACACAGATTGGATTGTTCTTGCTGTAATAAGGGTTACAGACGCGGGAATTACAGATGCCGAATTCGGGACTTATGCTACAAATTCTGTAGCAGACATGAGAATGTCATTTGCTTTTGGGGTCGATGATTCAACTTTACAAGTTGATAGTAACGGAATTGTATCAGTAAAAACTAGTGCGACCCAAAAATCTGTTTGGTCTAACTTCCTTATTGACGGTGGAGGGTCAGTAATTGAAACGGGGATTAGAGGTTATATAACTGTTCCTGCATGTACAATTTTAGCTGTCAGACTACTTGCTGATCAAACAGGCTCTATTGTCGTCGATCTTTGGAAGGATACTCTAGGAAATTACGCACCAACAGATGCCGACTCTATCTGTGCAGCGGCTGTCCCAACTTTAAGTTCTGCGATCACGATGGAAGATACGACTTTAACTGGCTGGACCACATCTTGTTCGGACGGAGATATTATATTTTTCAACGTTGATAGTTGCACGACTATAACAAAATGTACCGTTGCTCTAAAAATACGAATATGAGGTTTAAATATGGTTAACGTTTGTGTTTTTAGGAGGGATGTAACAACCCCCAGTGGGTGGACAGAAGTTCCGGCTCTGCTTCAGAACAGATTAATCCTCGCAGACGGCACACCTCTAGATACTGGCGGATCAGATACTCACACTCATAGTCTTACTGGTACTTCAGTATCTACATGGTCTTCGCATATGACGTATGTTTGGGTGGCTACCGGTGGGGGCGCTTTATACGGCGCTCAGAATCATACTCATAGTATAAGCTCATCGTCTTCTACGTCTGAAAGTAATTTACCTTCGTATAAAAACCACAGAATGGTTTATCGTTCTATGACTGGCTGGGATGGGAAAATTCCTGCGGGGTCGGTTATATTTCGAGAAGAAGTCCCAACCGGTTATAGCAGAGTTGATGCAGGAGAATCATATTTTATTAGAATTGCTGGAACCGCAGGAGGTACGGGCGGATCAGACTCACACAATCATACTTGCTCGGTAACTTTAGCAAATTGGACTGGGGCAGCGGCGAGATGGCCGCGCGTCAGTGCACCAACCTTATCTGTAATAAACGGTATACACGGTCACAATTCGGCAAATGGCTTATCTGGTAGTACTACATATGATTACAAATATTGGGGTTGCGGGCTAATATCTGCGGATTCTGAAGAAGAGGTTGTAATAAATTCTTATTTATTGTTCGATAACACTCCGAGTGAAACGCAATGGGAAGTAGTTACTGCGACAGGAAGATATTTAAAGTGTCTAAGTACTTATACTGTTGCAACAGGCGGAACGAATACTACTTTAACTCATACACATACTTTATCAATGACTTCTAATACGTCAAATAATTGTAACAGTGCTGATGCCGGTACAAATGCCACGGGAGATTATTGTTCACACACTCATACAATTACGGCAAGTTTGGGTTCGCAGGAAATTCAACCACCTTTTGTTGTGTTTGTATTAGCAAGAGCAAAAGTAAATCTTGGAACAAAGATAAGGTCTTTTTTTGTATCAACTTTTGGAGCATGAAATTATGTCGGATGATTTTGTAACTAAAGAAGAATATAACAGTCTTCTTAATAAAATAAAGGTTTTGGAATCTAGAATATATCACCCATTGCCTTTCGTTATCGAGGACGTAGCAACCACAGAATCTATTTTTACCATTCTTATCGAGAAAGGAATTACTACCTCACGAGAAATCGGGAAATATATGAATTTATATGGGACCGCAATTGATGTTATTTTAGCAATTATGTATGATAAAAAAATCGCAACTCCTGAAGATGTTGGCTTATATATAATTGCTTTCCATCATGTATTAAGAATGAAGCTAACTGATCCAGACATGACAACAGAAAAGGCTGTACAAGAAAGGGTTGATTTTGTAGGGGAGATTAAAAAATCTAAAACTCCCCTTAAACTCATGGGACAATGATTCATTTTTATTCAATTAACTTTTTTAAAAAGCAAATTATATTTAAACTTCACACTTCTCATCAAGCTAAAATTTTGGTGATGAAATGCGAAGTTTAATTATTCTTCTGATAACTGCTCTTGTTTTTATAGGTATGGCAGGAGCAGACCCGTTTCTGGACGTTAAGGGTACTCCACATCTACAGAAATCCATCCATGCAGTTTCTGGTGTAGGTATTACTTTTGAAGGTGGAGCCTCTAATCTTGATATGAGTGCTTCTACTGGTACTGTTTCTCTTCCATCTGGAACATTTACTATGACAAACGGAGCCGCCATTCCTGCTAATGAAAGTATAACTATGGCCGCAGGTTCTGGTGGAATAACGGTTGGTACTGGTGGAATTACAGCAACTTCTAGTCCACTTAATGTTCTGCAAAATACAACTTGGGCTTCTGGAAAATCTCTTACGATGGCAGGAGCCTCCACACTCACTCTTGGGACGACTGGTCTTACTGCCGTAAGCTCTCCGATTAATGTTCTACAAAACCTTACAATGGCTTCTGCAAAATCTATTGCAATGTCTGGAGCCTCTACAATTACTACAGGAACTGGAACCGTAGATGTTAACGGTGCGATGACCACAAAAGGAATCGCTATGGATTCTGGTTACAGCTTAACCCAAGTAGGTGCGGCTGGGATAACTCTTGGTACAAACGGTCTGTATGCTGTAAGTTCCCCTCTAAATGTTCATGAAAATATGACAATGGCTTCCGCTAAATCTATTGCCATGTCTGGGGCCAGCACATTTACTTCAGGAACTGGCACTTTTGATGTAAACGGGCTTCTGACAACTAAAGACATTACTCTTGACGCAAACGAAAACATCACAATGAGCGGAACCGGAACTGTTACTACAGGTACTGGTGCGGTAGACGTTAACGGTCCGATGACCGCAGTGAATGTTACTCTTGATGCTAATAAGAACCTCGTCCTCTCTGGAACAGGAGTTATAAGCGGTGCGGCTAGTGTATCCACCGCTGATGCCTCCATAACCGATGACGCGAATTTTGGAGACGCGGTTAAAGTTGGCGGACTGGCTGAAGTTAATTCTCTTGATGTTAATTTGTCTTCAACCTTTGGTTTGCCTCCTGCTCTTCCGATGAGTGGAGTCATAACAGCCGCTACAACCACATACACAACCTCAAATATTGATTCTTTTATTGAAGTAGATGCTTCTGGTGGGAATAGAACGGTTATTCTTCCAGATGCCGCTGCTTCCGGAATGGAAGGATGTCCGATCTGGATTAAAGCTGTCGTTGATCCCGCAGCAAACTATCTCAGAATTAATGCTACTGGCGGCGACGATATTGACGATGCCAACTATTATGTGACCACTGAGAATCAGGCCAGCGTAATGGTTGTCAGCGACGGCACAAACTATCAGGTGTTTGCCGTGGACCAAGCTTGGAGTCAACACGCCTAGACTCCAACATTTTTAAGGTGATTTTTATGCCTAAAGTTACGTTTACTGAAAATGGGCAGGTTGTAGAAAAAGAATTCTCAACCGAGTCTGAAGCTAAGGATTTTAAAAAGATTTTAAAATCCAAAGGTATTAAAGGGAAATGGGAGTGGTAGAATATGGTCGATGGAATTGTTTCTGAGGAAGAGGCCAGAGGAAAAGGAACTCTTCTAGAGCAATATGGCGGACCAAGATTTATTCTTGCGGGAGTAGGATTTCTCTCATACATTCTAATGGTTATCCTAAATCAACTACTTGTTGTCTTTGGAAAAGCGTCAATGGTTATTGACCCCGCATTTAGTTCTTTGGTTCTACTGATGATTGGTGGATATTTTGTAAGTAGAACTCTCGAAAAGAAAATTTAATTTATTTGGTGATTTACGATGAGTACATGGGAAAATAAGACGGCAATAGAGTCTAGGGTTGGGCTCGCCGTCGAAACAACTGAAGGAACCGCAATTGCGGAACCTACTGTTGAATTGTTTATGATTGAGGGAAACGCCCCCGATCTTCGAGCTGTGTGGGATAACACAATCAAGATGCGGGCATTTAATGAGCCATATAAGAGAGATTCGATCAGGGGCTACTACCACGCAGAAGCGGATACTCCTGGACTGAAGTTCTGTCCATCAAATGGTATTCCTGAAATTCTGGAAGTCGCATTTGGTAATGAGTGGTATTCAAAACAGGTTTATGCCCTTGAAGTTGAGACAGGAGGCGGCGCTACTTTCGCAAGAGGAAATAAACTGTTTGGAAAAACTTCTCTTGCCAGAGCAGAAGTAGTTAGAGTTGTAAGCGACGTTCTGTGGCTTACGGGTTCTCAGGGAACTTTTGGCGAAGGCGAAGATCTTCTCAATAAACCATCAGGAACTGATTATGGGAAGAACACCGCAACTATAGATGGCGCGGGAATATCTCACAACGCAGTGTCTGGCTATTACTGTCATAAAATGGATGCGGTAAGAGACTTCAACTATGCATACTTGGTTAAAGTATCTACTACATCGGCACAAGCTTGTGTCGCAGACCCGATGATAGACTTCTCTGAGTATGGTGTATCTACGGGAAATAAGAGAGTATTCGTAACTGTAAAAGACACTGCCACTCCGCAGGTTCCGATATCTGGATGGCTGGGTGCTCCGTGTATGTACCTAGCATACGATGGTGGTACTGCTGCCTTTACTGTGGGCGCTAAACTGTCTGCAAAAACAGGCGGAGGCGGTGCGGTAGTAATTGGAAACATTATCTCAATAGTGGGCGATGCAACATCAGGATACCTGTTTGTAGAGCAGGACGCAACAGCTAGAACAATTCTGGATGAAGACGTTCTATCCGACGATAACGGCACTCCAGGCGCAGCCGTCGCAAATATGACTCCAATTCCTGCATATTTGAACAACGCCTGTAAGGTTTACAACAATGCTGATTCATCTGGCGCAACTCAGAACTGGAACGGAAACACAACTTCATTTGATGAAACCGATGTGTTGACTTTCACAGCACAACAGAGGAAATTTGATCAGAAATCTCTCACTATGTTCGTCAAGGATGCAGGAGCCGATACAAGACGCGGAATAGGGATGAAAGTTCGGGAACTTGCGTTTGATATTACCGCAGATAAGTTCACTTTCGATTGTTCGTTCCTTGGCAGAGCACTCGATGATCCGACAACCGAACCAGCGTATCCAGGCGGGATTACAAATACTTCTCCGTTTGGGGCGCAAACGAGAACTTTCGAACTTGACGGTTCTTCGAGTGGTCAGGCTACTCAGGTTAACAGGGCTAGATTTTCTGCAACTTTTGATTTTAGTCCAGCTAAGGGTGTTGTGATTACTGAGAATAACCCGACGAATTTGCAACCAACTGCATATAATATTCTGGGAACTTTGGATGTTTTGTGGTTGTCTGATCAATTATTAAAGGATTTCTGGAATAATGCAAGTGCAACAGCTCCTGTCACGGGAACCCAGTTGACCAAGAGATTGTTCTTCTCTCTGACATCTTCAGACGCTGTAACAGGAACTTATTACAAGATGTTACAAATTGGTGTTCTTGGAACGATTGATACCGCCACTTTGAACAGAGATCAGGATGGGTATATACAACCTGTGGTCATCGAGGGTATCATGCACGACGCCAGTTATGTTTGGGGTCCGTGTCAGTTCTTTTTGTTCGACGGAACCGCATCCCACTAAACGTAATGGAAGAAATTCCATTACTTAATTTTATTTTTATTTACTAATTTTCGGCATTCCTTTTGCCACAATTACAATTCGCACATTCTAGCCTATAATCCTCTTTTAAAATTTCGGGCCAACCGAGTTTACGAAAAGAAGTGAGTAATTTTGTACTGGTTCCTTCCCCGCCCTCCCTCCTTCTTTCCGCTCCATCATTATGAATATGTGAAATTTGGAGAAACTTTAACTCTGTAATTCTGCATGGACACCCTCCAAAGAACTCGAAAGCTTCTTTCCAGAGTTTTGCCTGCCATCTTTGTCTTTTTGTTTGTAATTCCCAAGGAAGATCTAAATATTTTCTTTGCCTTGCTATGTTATGATTCCAACAGAGAACCCTTAAATTTGATAACCTATCTTTTGGATAAGTATTGTTTACAATAGCCGAGTGTAAAGTAGACCCACTATATCCTTTTTTCTTATCGAGGTATCCTGTTTCATCAATGTGATCTACAGTTAGACAATCAATATCGTTTGTATCGCAAAGAACACATTTACATCCGCCTAAAATTTTTAGTGCTTTAATTTTTATGTCTCTAAAATATTTTCTCCCTCTTTCTGAAATATATTCTTTATTTTCTTTGTAATATTCTTTCTTCTTTTCTTTGTTTTCTTCACGATATTTTTTGTCGCGCTTTAAAACAGACTCTCTATTCTCTTCATAATACTTTTTCTGATACTCATTTATTTTTTCTTTATTTTCTTCACAATACTTTTTACTATATTCTTTCTTTTTATCTTTAAAGCTTGGATCATACCAATATGCAATTGTATTTTTACTTACTCCGCACTCTTTTGCCACTTGAGTATAACTCTTTCCCAATACCTCGATTTGATAAACCAACCATTCTCTATCTTGATACTTTTTCTCACTCATCTACAACCCTTCTTTTGATTTCCTGTTTGATCAGGTTTCGAAGAAATAGTGCGGAGGAAATCTCGTCGTCTGCGGCCATTTTCTCTAATTCAACTTTCAAATAATTAGGCAGTTTAAAAATAACGGTATCGGTATGTATTAGCTGTTGTTTCATGTTAAACACCTATAAAACAGTATTATAATACTAATATCTCTTCTAGTATTTAAGCTTTTCTATTAAGTAATATAATTTAAAAGATACTATTCAAACAGAAACATTTAAATACTAGAACGTATAATATAAATGTACTCTTTTTAAAAATATGGTGAGAATACAAATGTCAAAGCTTACTCAGTTTCAGAAAGTCGAGTTGGATGAGGGAACCGAAGTAGTCCTCATGAAACTCGGCGAGAATTTTTTGTACAAGCACAAGAAGGATATAACAAATTATTTCAATCTTCTGGCAGAAAAGGTAGAGTGGATAGACGATCCAGAGTCTTTTGATCTCGTATCTAATCTCATAAAAGACACTCTCCTTTATGCAGTAAGAGATCCGACCAATTACAAAAGAAAGCTTCTTGTAGATTCAAATGCTGATCCCAAAGATTATCAGGAATTTTATGATGACTTTAATCCAGTTATAAACCTCCAGAAACTCGCTGATCAAGGTCTCGTATCTCCTCCAAAAGAAGGTGAGCGACCTTTTACACTGCAACCCAAGTTTATCCTATTCCACGTTCTTCTGAATCTATCCGGTTGGCTTACTCCAGTAGCTTCTTCTCCAGTAGAAGAAGTTGAAGACTTTCATGATGATGGAACGATCAACCCAGAAACTAATGATAATGGAGTACTACAAAGAGTACCCCCGCAGACCGAGTGATGTTTTAGATCCCAATCAAGAATTTCCTGAAACTCGCAGAGATCAGTTCGATCTCCTGTACATGTTCAAGCACAAAAAAAGAATCATGGACATTCTTGAAGGGAAAGCTTCTAGAAATCCTAAAAAACAAGCATTAGCTCCAAAAGATCCATATCCGAGACCCACGCAATGCGACTTAGCCTCCTTAAAGATGGGGAAATACGGCAGGAGAATGTTCAGGGGAACTCAATTCAGTCCTCAGAGATAGACGTTTCCCACGCGGAAGTTGTAGATGCTGCTCAGAAATTATACAACGAGACCTACAACTCTTTCTTCCTATTTTTGGAGAAAATTTTTTCTTATGCAGTTATAAATCGCGATGAACAATGGATCTCTGGAGACTATATTAAAACATGTGCAGATTTTTTACAGGAAAATCGTCGCACTATGTACGTAGGCCCGCGCGGCCATTTTAAATCTTTTCGTTTCTATGCATACATAATGTGGATACTTTGGAAAAATAAAGTAGATAAGAAAAACATTTCAATTGCCTATATTTCATTTAACTCCGATCTTGCTGCACTCCATATAGGCCACATTAAAGACCTGATTTACAAATCTTTTCTCCCTACTTTGGGTCTTGAAGACCTTGACAAGACAGCTACATCAAAGGCCCGTTACGTCTGGAAAGATGAAGATAAAATATTGGAAACTTTACCAATCATTGAAATAAGAAGTTATGGCGCAATGGGCGGAATTCGTGGTCTGCATCCGAATTATATATTCATTGACGATCCTTATCAAGATGAGACAAAAGATAAAAAGACGGCGGCAGAACCTGCAACTGTTAGGAAAATTAATGAAGTTTTTAACACAAAAATAATTCCAATGCCTAAAGAGAACGATGAAATTCATATCATAGGTACTCCTCAGTCCTGGTCAGACCTTTGGTTCCAGGAGAAAAGGTACGGCAAAAAAGATCTGAGTGAAACAGAAAAATTTATGATCAAAATTGAACCCGCTTACCTCGAATACGATGAACTTAGAAATCCAATTAAAACCTTATGGCCCGAATTGTTTCCTCTAAAAATACTGCTCCAGCGGCAGGATATGCAGGGTCCATCTGAATTCAGGCAGGAGTATCTTTGTGAACCCAGAGTTTCTACGGATTCTTATTTTGAAAAAGATAGAATCGAAAAGTCCATAGATTTCGGTAGAGAAGCAGGGCTTATAAACTACGATATTCACAAAGATGAACCTGAAAATCGTTATCCCGGAATGATAGTCGCTGGATATGATCCTGGTAAATCTAAACACCCTGCTCATTTTGCAGTGTTTTCTTACGTAGATGATAAATTAATCCAACTTCATTCAAAATGGTTTGATGGATGGGATTATGCTTATACTTCTGATCACAAACCCTCCCAACTCAAATATATAGCAGATGCAATTGAATTCTTTGGAATCCACAAAATATATACCGATAACACAAACGGAGTTATGACTACAACCATTGAGGGCGGAAAGATAAGAGGAATGGTAGAATGTAAAATCACAAGACAAATGAAACATAGTATCGCTCTTGAGCTTGGAAGAGTTTTGGGAAAACCCCAAATGAAGCTTTTAGACGACCTCAGGCAAAGGGACTCTTTACTTGCTGTTCAGACAAACCTTGATATAATGGAAACTAAAACCTCTCACGGCGAGGCTTTTACAACTCTTGGATTTATTGTCCTAAATACAATAGCCCCAAGAAAATCAGAATATGTAACCAGAATAAAAATAAAAACAGAAAAAGATAATATGAAAAAAATGTACAGAGGCTTCTTCTTTGAGAGAAACCCCGTCAGGTCTTCTAGACTCCCGTTTCCGACTCGACGAGATCCATTTGCTCCTCAACGGCTTCTGTAGCTGCTGTTACTAATTTCTGTTCCTCCTCTGTAAGCGGTTCTCCGCTTTCAAGCTTTTTCTTTATGTTTTTCAGAATCTTTTTGTTTTTTGCCACTTCTTCTGTTGCTATATCAAAGGGATTCTTTTCTCTAGACTTTCCAGCATTGTTCCTGAGTTTAGTTTGTTTATTCGTCGCAAGGATTTTGTGTCCCGCGAGAAGTCGCAACCAAGCTCGATGAAGGGTATCGTCATCCATGTTATCTACGGTATCTATTTTGTTAGACACATCCCATAGTTTAAGTTGAAGATCCCATTCAATTAAATCCGCTGGGTGAACGTGTTCATCAGGACCGATAAATCCCATCTCGCGGCAAACTCGTTCAGTTCTCTCAAGCTTTTCCTTTAAAGTTTTCGGCATAATAGTCGTCATTTCTGTTGCATCCTCCAACTTTTAACAAGTGCAACTAGTTTCTTCCTCTTCTGTCTGGATGAAAATCGTGCTGGATTTTCAATATCCAGTTTTCTGTAAAGCCCGTCTACGTCCCATCTGCGTTTCTCACCATACGATTTCAAAAAAGCGTCAGGATAAGCTTCCTCATATGAGATTCCAAAATGTTCTGATAGAACCATATCTATCCAGGCAGATCTTTTGTATGAAGAAAGATGGGATAGTTTTTCTAAAACCTTATTATTTAGAACAAGTGTAGTAATCTTTTGAGCGTATTTTTTCTTTCCTTTTTTGGAAAGACCGCAGTTTTGACAAATAAATTTTGAACTTATAAGTTTCTGTGGAGGTTTTTTAAATTCAACCTCGTTTCCACAATCTTCACATTTGATTTTAATCATCTGAAAACTCCAATCCACTTTCGTTTCTTTCCAACGTCATCAGGATAAGCTTCTTCGTAAGTTATTCCCAATTTTCGAGAAAGGATTTCGTCCACCACCATAGACATTTCTTTTTTAATTGCGTAAGGTTCTAGTTTTTCTATAACCTTACTGTTAAGATTAGCTGTAATAGAAGATTTATTTGAAGTCATTAATATAAATATATAAGTACTACTATTTAAATGTTTCGATTAATATTCAATTAACTTTTTTAAAATGGTTGTAATATTAAGAAATAGAGATTGGGTCTTAATGCCTTCGGTTGATAATAAGAAGAAAAATAATGGAAAATTTCTTGGTGATACTGGTTCTAAATTAGAAGTCCGTATGCTGAACCAGAGGGTTAGCAATAGGGATTTGGTTTTAATTTCTATGAACCCACTTGTTTGCAGCTTAAATTCAACCGATACTCAAATGAAGTTCAGTCGCCCATTTTATCCGACCGTCTATTCACCTAAAGGGAAGGTAGATGTGGAATTAAGCCATGACATAGCCGAAAATCTAGAACAGATAAGTTTTTGGGACCACGCTATGGCAAACTCGCTGGACGCATTCAATTACGGTCGAGGGATAACGGAATTATCTTGGGGAAAAGACCCGAATTCTGGGTATATAAATTATCTTGCAGCCGCTCGTCGTCCAACAGACACTTTTATAAAACCAAAAGATGATAAAATAATTTCTACTGCTTTAAGATGGAAGGGACTATATTACGATCAGGAAGGTCAGCTTAATTTCGATCAAACTATAACTAATGGCACTAACTCTGGAAAAATTATCTCTCTAAACCCTAAACAAATATTTTCTCTCGGAGTTCTTGGCGCAAGATTCCCCGACGAAAGTATAGCAGAGTATTTAATAAGTTTCTTGGATTTAGCACAATATGCTCTCAATTTAGTATATGTTGTCCTCACAGATCAAATTAATCCAAAAGAAATTTTAATTTCTGAGGAGATGCCCGGAGATAACACAATCCTTGAAAAATATCTTGAAGGGCACAATGGGATCGAAAGAGTTCCGTTGCCAGCAAATATGAGTGCCCAACATCCAAGATTCTACGATAGACAAGACATAATCGCATTTTGGCAAATGGCTACTAGAGAACTTTACAAGATAGTTTTCCCAATTTCAGCACTCTCCGAAGGCGGACAAAATGCGTCTGCGCTTCTCGATAATACCAGTTCAATGGCGAAGCAATCAATTTTCTTCTCTTATATCCAGAGTGGTAGGATAAAAATATGTAGAGAGGTTAACAAAGTGGGGAATAATTGGCTAGACCTAAATGGGTACTTTAAACAAGGTTATCGTTTTGAACTTATACCCGCTCCAATAGAACCAAAAGACCTAGAGATAGAAAACAAGATTATGACTGCGGCTAGGTCTACAGGAGACGTTAGCCAAAAAGAGTACCGCAACTGGATTAATAGTTCGGTTGCGGGAATTAGATTAGAAGAAGAGTTCGATGAGGCGGATTTAGGTCCAAGGGTTCAGCCTAAAGTAGATAAAAGTATAAGCGATAAAATGAAGAAATTTCAGGATGGAGAAGATCCTGAAATTATGAGAGACGAGGTAGAAGAACGGGTTCTTAAGAAATAGTCTTTTCTTCTTAACTTCACGACTCCATCTAAAACACTTTATTAACAAACAAATAATCATTTCTTAGAATCTTCCAAAACCCTATTCCACTCAGACTGCTGCCATCACTGTAAACCACATACCAAGATCTTCTTTTCTTTTCCTTCCAAGAACTCTGTATATCAATCTAAACAAACCCTCTAACCCTTCCGTCCAATCAGTTAGTGTTTTTACATCCAAGAGCCACAAGAATTTTAAATAAAACAGTGTCCTTATAGGAACTTGGTAACTCTTTTCAGACCTGTCTACTTTAAATCCTACAGATTCTACTAGCTTTTTAAACTCATCTTTTGTCCTATAAATAACTGGATATTCTCCATCCAAAACCTTTCTTTCACCCATAAAAGTATCGCGGCTGATGAAAACCCCATTTGGAAGCAATCTTTTTCTCATGTTTTTAAGAACTTTAACTACATCTTCGTCATCAAGATATTGAAGGACGCCAGCGGAATAGATCAGGTTATAAAATCCGTATTTTATATCTCGAATATCCATCTGAATATAACACGTACCGAAGGAAGCATTCTCTCTTGCGATCTTTAGCATCTCTTCAGAAGAATCTACTCCGACTGCCAAATTGCTTTTCCCAGCCAACCAATTTGTCCATCTTCCGGTCCCACACCCGAGTTCCAAACAACCCCAGTTTGGATTAATTTTAACCAACTTTAAAAATGTTTCTTTCTCGCACTTATCTCTGTAGTTGGCAAAAGCCTTGTTTGGCGCAAGCATTCCGGCTCTTTTATCTTGATATTTCTCGGCCTGAGAGGACCAGAATCTTTTCACCTGATCATAATTCACTCAAACATCTCCTTTGCTTTTAAAAGATCTTCTGGCGTATCTACTTCTATCCATTTTCCTTCAAAAATCCGAGGTCGTATATTAAGTTTATCCAAGCACCGCGCAAGTATCTGATCATAGTACGAACTTGAATCAGACCCTCTCAATTCCTCGACCAGTGTTCTTCCAGATTCTCTAGATAGTTTTAAACACCCGCAGGATTTAAACATTTTATTTTCATCAGAAGATAATTTTTGCTGCCCTTGTATTTGTCTCCTGATTATCTCTATCTTCTTTATAGGATCTCCTTCAAGCCTGCAACCGTCCATTTCTTCTTTCCAAGGAACCACTAACCATTTATCCTCTTTAAGATCAAATTCGTCACAAACGACATCTGATTCTAGAATCGTAGACCCCATTATAAGATCGTTTCTTGCCAGCGCGAGAGAATAAGAATTGTTTGTTTCTTTCCATAGTTTGTTTTCAATATATTTTATTTTAATGTCTTCATATTCTTTCCCTAAAAATCTCTCTATTTCTTCAGATTTATAACCAACTACAATAGTAACCCTGTTTTCAGAAATCCCATCAAGAATCCTCTCAATAATAGTTCTGTCTCCAACTTTAAGCAAGCATTTTGGTTTATCTGTAACTGACCTTAATCGAGATCCCTGTCCCGCTGCAAGAATAATTGTCATTTCATCAGCCTCTTTATTTCTTTTACAACACGTTCTGTATTGTTTTGATCTTGGAAATCGAATATTTTAGAAATATAACCTTCGTTCTCATTTTCTACTTCTCCTTTGATTGTTTGTTCCAAGGTCTTAGTAGCATCAATTTCATTTGTAACAATGCCGTATCTCTCAGACAATGGAAATACAAATTTAGACTGATCAATACCACGATCTACAAAAAGAATTGGCCTCTTGAGTAATGCAAAATCCGCCGCAATACTGGAATAATCTGTTATTAAAATCGAAACATCATTTAAAAATTCCTCTATTGGGGGATAATTATTTTTATCTTTGATGTCGGATTCCGCTATATGTTTGCGGTGTACAAATTGGTATCCATATTTGGAGCAAACAACGGATAGTTGTTTGGGAATAGTTGGATCTTTTTCTGGCCCACCAACCATTAGATTTTGATAGCTAGGAGCATAAAGAACAATTTTCTTTGGTTCTGAGTTTGGATCTATTAAATCACATCGTGGGAAGCCTGTTATTGCGAGGTTTTCATTGCCATACAGATTTTTATAAAATGTGGATGATACAAGTCCAAGAGAATAGAATTGAAGCATATAGCGTCTTCTCTTTATGCTTCCCCATTCAGTACCTACACCGTGCCAGGTGTCTACCTTTTTTCCTCGATATAGATAAGGAATATAATGAGGCCCGCCTGCCGCTATCCAGAGGCTACACGATAGATCACAAATCGGCCTATAATTATAATAGACACAATCAAATCCATCTGCTAAAAAAGATTCCATGAGGAGCTGTAAATTATTGTTGGGCACGCCAGCGAATCCTATTTTCATTCTATCTCTCCCATCTTTTTTAACTCCTCATACATCTTTACAGCTCCAGGACAACTATCGGGTACTATAAATGTATTCGAATCCGCAGGTTCTCCAGACAAGAAAGGATATCTCTGACAAACAATAGGTCTATTTTCATAAATATTACATTTCTTTCCTTCAATGTCTCTGAATTTGCAGGGTTTATCTTTCTTCATGCAAGTCCTATATTGGTCTTTAGACTTTGGGTAATGTTTTACATGACGCTTGTATGCGATCTTTAAAAACTTTTTCATCTCTTCTTTATCTGTAATTTCATGGCCTGCTACAGCTTCCGCCAGTTTATAAAGATCCTGTGAGTATAATTCGATAGGTGATAGTTCCTCACAACACCTGCCACAGTTTTCACACCAACCTTCGGTCATGAATTTTATTTGGAATTCTATTCGCTTTTTATAAGTCTCGTTCATTAAAGAAAAATCAAGTGTTTCATTTATCTCTTTTAAGAATGCGTTTATGTTGTATTTCATCTTCCAACCTTCCTCTCAGCAATTTCTTCCAATTCTCTTATGATAGAATAAAGTTCGTTTATAATTAACTCTGCTGGTTTGTTTGTAAGTCTTGCCGTAATTCCTCTGGATGCAGCTTCATATGTGTCGTCTTCTCTGTCTACTTCATGGCAAACTTCTATTTCTAGGTCCAGATCAAATCTTAGCTGGACTTTCTTCTTGGATTTGTTTTTACGGTTGTCAACTTTTGTGGGCATTTAGTCCTCCGGCCAGAGGAGAGGAGTAATCTTAATTACAAATTTAAAAAGATCTTCTTGATTGCGGGTAGAAAATTCATATGTTTCTAAGTTATATGTTCCTACGTTATCTACAGAGAAAATTATATTATACTTTTTTAGATAAGAAGGTATGTTTTCCATATGGGTATAAATTTCTCCTAAATTTTCTACGAACTTAATTCGGATTACGTTTTCTGCAACAGGAAATTTAAAAGTTATAAGTTTCATCTTTCACTCCCTTCTGAAAAAGTCTTTATTCCAAGATCCTCTAATTATATTCCCAAAATTAGGCAAACTAAATTCCTCCTTGTCCATGATTACCCCATATTTAATATTCCCATTAAAATCGACAGATTCAACCGAACTATAGCGATTCCCTGCTTTACTGGTCCCATAAGAGATATTTGTAATTAGATATTGTCCTTTAGAAATCTCAATATCTCTTTCTATGCCAGAAATGATGTTTGAAGGAACGCTTCCATCTAATTTCATCACCCATAGTATTTGAGCTTTTCCCTCGCGAAGTTGAGGTTGTCCTCTTGTGAGATAATACGGATGGACGGCAAACATTAAAGGTTCCTTAAACTTGCCTTCTACAATCTCATCTACAATATTCTTGTACTTCCTATACAAATGATTTGATAAATTGAGTTCTACTCGCGAAGTTCCATCTTCATACTTTAAGATATATGTGTTTCCCGACTTGTTGTTATATATCTTAAAATCGTATACCCAACCGACAGACAAGAAAGCACAATTATCTACGTAGGGTTCTTTAAGACAACTTAAAGGTTTTCTGTAGTCGTCCCATTCGGTTTTGGGAAGCTCGTCAGCACTTCTTGGCCAACTTAAATACTTCCGCATTCTTGACATCTTTTCTGCTTCAGGCCAATCTTCTTTTACAACAGAATCTTTTTCAGCCCAATTAAAGAGGGTGTTTCTGGGGAGTTCTTTACCTTCATAAAGGAAGCGGCGGCAAGACTCCAAGCTGTCAAGATATCCCACTTCTATCAAAATCTTAAACACATTCTTTTTCACACTGTTCTTCAGTTTAACAAAGTTGGAACCAGATTCTAAAATATTCTTCATCTCTGCGGGGCCGATGCCTTTGATTTTATTAAGACCCAAGTATATTGTTTTAGACTCCAGATCAAATGTTGCTTCGGCGGACGGTCTGGATATTGAAGGAGGCTTCAGGGTTATTCCAGAATCAATTGCCTCCTTTAAAGATCTAAGAACTTCATCCTCATCTCCTTCCAAATTGATGTAAGAAACATAAGTTTGCAAAGGATGCTTGAGTTTAAGCCAGGCCGTCCAGTATCCGAGGATCGAATACTCGACAGAATGTGAAAGGTTGAAGCTATAACGTCCAAATTCGATGATTTTATTGAACAACTCCTCAACAAACTGTGAAGTTAATCCGTTGGAAATTGCGCCTTGCAAGAATTGGTTATATTTTTCTTGAATTGCTTCTTTACCCTTACTTTTGCTTACTAATTTTAAAAATTTTTCCGATTCTACCATAGAGAAGTTCCCAAGTTGGTTAGCAACTTTCATTATCTGCTCTTGGTAACAAATTATTCCAAAGGTATCTTTTGTTATGGGTTCCAACAAAGCACTTCCGGCTTCCCATTCCTCTCCATTCTTTCTTCTCACATAATCCATAGCCATTCCCGAATTCAATGGCCCTGGACGACAAAGAGCATTGGTGGCTACAAGATCGTTAAAGTTATTTGGATTTAAATGGCGTAAGTAATCGGTAATTAACTGCGATCCAAACTGAAACACCCCACTTGTCTTTCCCGCCTTCAGGAACTCAAACACTTCTTTGTCTGAATAATCCTGCGGCAAATCGTCCCAAGATATCCCTATATTTTTAAGAGCGCCGTCGATGATATCCAGAACATTTAGACCCAGTATGTCAAATTTAATAATCCCTATTTTTTCAAGTGCGTCCTTTTCCCAGGAAGATACGACATAGGACTCATCTCCATACTGCATCAGTTCTGTGGGAATTGTTTCTACCAAGTCTTTACAAACTACAGTCCCTGACGCGTGCATTCCCGTATGTCTTACCTTCCCGCGAAGTCTAATGGAGCAATCTATAACTTCTGGATACTTTCTCTGGAAATCTTTTACAACTTGTGAGGCTTCTAGTGCGTCTTCTATCTTTATAGACTCTGCGGTTTTGGTCGAAAGTTCCTTAGTAACCCTGTTGATCTCTTCAAGAGGGACGTTATAAACACGGCCAACGTCTCTCAGGACGCCCTTATCTCCGAACTCGCTAAATGTGACAATATAGGAGACATTATCTCTTCCATGTTTAGCTTTTAAATATCCAATGATGGCTTCACGGTTCTTTCCAGAAAAATCCATATCGATGTCTGGAAATCTGGTTGGTGACAAAAATCTTTCAAACAATGTCCCAAAACGGAGAGGATCGACCTGAGTAATTCCCAGAAGATAAGCAACCAGAGATCCACCTACAGACCCGCGCCCAGGCCCGCGAGGGATTCCACTTTGGTCAGCGTAGCTTATCATTTGTAGAACTACGTCGAAATATTTTGCATAACCGCGACCAAAAATCAAATCAAGCTCAGTTTTGATTCTCTTGTCTACAATTTCTGGATCGTGACCAGATTCTTTCTTGTATTTCTCTATATCCATCCGATTAAGAATGTTTTCTCTGGCCTCTTCGTCACTTCCGATCAGGGTGTCTCCTAAATGTCCTGAAAGTTCGAAGTTGCATTTTGCGGCAACCTCAAGCGTATTGGCAAACAATTCTTCTCGGATTGGATAAACGGTTGGGTGATTTTCCTTAAGTAGAGATTCAATTTGTTCTGTCGTAAGATTACAAAATGTGTCGTCACCGAAGCCTATCTTATCATTGATTGTCTTCTTATAAGAGATTGCTTTTAAAATATCATGATATTTCTTGTCCTCTGGAGAATTGTAGTGAGAGTCGGTCGTAACTATCATTTTTAAATTATGTTTAGAAGCCAAACCCATTAAAATTTGATTAAAGCGAACTTGTTCCTCCAATCTGTTGGGCATGGCTTCCAAATAGAAATCCTCGCCAAAAGCCGTCTTAAGCTTCTCTACGACCTCTTCATAGTTTTCCTCTCTCTTCCACCGTCTAGCAAGCGTTCCAGAGATACAGGCAGAACAACAGATAAGTCCTTCTGAATGTTCCAATACCTTGTCAAAAGGAATCTTCTGTATTGTACGGCTGAATACTTTATGAGTATGATTCTTTGCTAGATTGTGAAGCTTCAGGAGATTTTTATAACCAGTTTTGTTTTTGACCAATAGGATTAAATGGCTCTGTTCTCGCGGGCCTTCGTTAATATAACATTCTAATCCAAGAATTGGTTTGATTCCCTTCTCTTTAAGAGCTTCCTGAGTGTAATAAAGGCCGGACAAACTTCCGTGATCTGTAATAGCACACGCTTTGAATCCTTTGTTCGATAAATCTTCTGCGAGTTCTTTATCTGTTCTAAAAACATCTCCGATGCTGCCGTGCTCCGTGTGAACATGTAGCAAGGCGTACTTTTGAGTCTTTGGCTGATCTAAAGGTTTTGCGAACTCAGGTGGAACTGGCCGAAACCCACCTCTTGGGATTAGAGGTTCCATGTCAGGTTCATCGGTCTTCGCTTCCACTCCTTTTCTCCCTTGTATACTGTCAAGAAAAAATCTGATAGCTCCGAAGGATTTTATGTATTCAGGTTTCTTGGTTAGATCTCGCAGAACATACGAAGGATGATAAACTGCATAATATTTTCTGCCATCTTTTTCTAACAGTTTCTTGTCTAAATTATCTAAATTAGCATCACTGAGTTCGTTTACGGTCTTTGTAATTTTCAGATCTGGGAAAAATGCTGTTAAAGCTGTAGCTCCGACCAAGATGATTAGCTTGGGATTTAGAAGGTCTAGTTGTTGGTTTAGCCAAGGGCGGCAGGCTTCAATTTCGTCAGGTTCTGGTTTTCTGTTGCCAGGAGGACGACACTTTAAAATATTGATAATTGCAAAGTTTTCAATTCCGTTTTTTACAATAGCTTCATCTAAAAGTTTTCCACTGCGACCGACGAAAGGTTTTCCTGATTCATCTTCTTCGCTTCCTGGGGCCTCTCCAATCAGAACCACATCTGGGTTAGGAAGACCTCTGCCAATGACAACCTTTTTACGAGTCTTATGTAAATCACAATTTGTACAAGTACGTATTTGAGAAGAAAGGGTTTTTAAATCCATGAGAAACACCTATAATCTGGATAAATTTATAATAAAAAAAAATATTAGTTAGACGCTGTATTAACCACAGGTCTATCTCTTATATCATTTGGATTAGGTTCAAACCACCTAACTTGTTGAAGCGGAATATATCTAGTTCCATTTGGAAGCTTTAGCCAGAGAAGATAGGCTCCCGCTCTCCAATCTACTACATGCTCAAACACCTCTAGATATCCGTCCCACCATCTTACTGTAACCTTTGTTGTCATTTCTTTCTTCACTCCAAAACCTGAAACTCTCTCGTCCTGAACGCTATCATTCCAGGGACTAAACTCTTCTGCGGTATCATAATAGGCCAATCCAGCCTTCCATCAAGAGAGAAATCCATCCCAAATCTCATCCTACGATAGTTCGCCATCATGGCCCTGCTCATAGACTTATTCCCAGAAAGAAAATACATATCGGCAATGAATCTCTGGTTGTCTAAAATCTCTTGGTGGATTTCAGAAATTTCCTTAGCGGTTGGATCATTTAAAAGATGCATTAACGGATCGTCTTTGTACATTTGGATCACCTCAAAAAGATGAGAGGCTTACCAAGCCTCTCCACTTTCATCTATCTTAACTTCGCCCTGTTCAGTCTCATTCGAGATATCCTTGAGACTGTAGCATCTGAATCCGATAACCCCTCTATCGTTCTCAAAAGCCTCTCCGATTACCGAAACAACTTCGGGAAGATTCCCCTTCTGATCTACAACTACGTCAAATATCGATGGATCTCCAAGGATTCTCAATGGGTTTCCAAACTGATCGACAACAGGGGCAGATGCAGTCTTGGTTCCCTTGTCAGGATTTTCCTTAACTTCGACAAGTGACGTTCCACATACAGGGGATAGGATAATTGCCTTTTTCAGATAATTCCTGAGCTTTGAGAAATCAGACACTTCATCTATAAGGAGATCTTCGAAGTCCAGCTTTGCATCTGACTTGATTGGAGGTGAATTAAGGTTGAAATACTCCTTATTGGTCTTGAAAACCCCTTTGTAGGTTTGCCCGAAATCTATTTCAAAATCAAACCACTTAGAGTCGAACGTTGAGGTATCCAGAATCTGCTTGATTCCATCTGTTCCCTGGACCAAAACCCTCATCTGTCGAGTCTTTAGCGGGACGTTTGTTACATTTCCGTCCTTATCCTTCTTAAAGACAGGCTCGGTTAGAGCATGATCATTTTCGTCCCTGAGAATTGCTCCGCTATCGTCTCTAAGATTTCTCGCAAGCTCTCTGGCCTTGAATGCGCTTATAACCTTAAAGTTCCTCATCTCACCGCCAGAGTTTCCCGCCTTAACAGAATCGGGAACTTCAAAAGACCGCTGTGTGTCTCCGATGTCGTCTACGCTGTAAGACGGCCTTCCGGTGTAGTCCTTGCCTCTCTTAAGCTTTCCACGATAGAAATTTCCTTCTCTGAAACTTTTGTTGTTCCAGTGCATGGTGAAGATAACCGCTAGACCGTCCTGCTGAACTGCGCCGTGGAAGAACTCAGCGTTTGTGACCGGAGTAACAATTTTTAGAGAACTGTATGGTCTCTTCTTACCGGAAGTTAATTTGACCTCTCCTTGGCTCAAGAGGAAAAATACCGCTTCGCGCTGGCCCTTGGCGTCCGCGTTGGTGGTCATGACGGCCTGATTAATCGCCATCTGTTCCACAGTAAGAACTATTCCTCCCTTGAGCTTGTGGGGTTCGGTTCCACGCGCGGCCACGATCTCCTTATACTTGACATCATACTTATCCTTAAAAACATCAAGATCGACTCCTGCCTTGTCCGCTCCATCCTGAAGCGCCTGCTCCAAATTAAATTCTGCCATAACTATCACTCAAAACTCATATTTTCAAATTCATTCAACATCTTTAGAAGTTCTTCCTCAGTAGAGAAATAAGCGTACTTTATAAGCTTCTCTTTCTCGTTGCTAAGTTGAACTCTCATCTCACTTCGCTTTGATACATTTATCTTGTTAGATTCATTTATCTCAGCAATTTCCTTATCTACATTAAAAACATCAGAAACTTCAAGATAACTTCTCTCCTTAAGAACATTCCTAAGATGAGCACAAGACCTAAATTCACCCTTACCCTCTAGAACCAATTTCCTTACACTTACATCCTTAATAGGAAACGCCTCATCTACCTTTGCACAATTTCTCTTGTATGCCGATTCTACGAATTTCTCAAATCTTCTAGCTTTTGCTATAGATGACATTTTATTCGCTCCTCAAATCCTCAAATCCTCAAATCCTCAACCAACTTTTCATTACCTGTAATCAGTCCATAAAATATCGCTGCATCTCGCGCGGCGGGTTCATTCAGGTTTAGAACAAAATAATTTCCGTCTGCCTGAGATCCGTCCGATTTCTTAACTTCGTACTTCTTGTAGAGACCCACGGATTCTTGGTTAAAAACTTCGCCTTCATATTCATCTTTCCTATAGACAACTACTCCATATTCTTCTCCTCTACTAAAATCAAGAAACTCTGCAAGCATAGAACTGTCAAGACTCTTCATATTTAGAGTAAACCAAGGATCTCCAGTTCCTTCCTTAACATTTTCTGTTCCTTTTTCAAAAGCCTGCTTCTTAAGTTTTACACAAGCAGCATATTCTATATCTTTTCCATTTTTCTTATCCTTGAACTCAAGGAATCCTTCGCAGTTAAACATCCTTTACTCTCCATACATTTTCTTTTTCCAATTAACGTAACCCGTGTTTGTATTAAATAGAGAAATTGCAAGATTTAATTCATCTGAGGAAATATTTCTATTTTTTAGTTCCTCCAGAGCCATATCAAACCTAATTCCTCCGAGACTCCTACCATAGTCTATTTCTGATCTTCCTTTTAAAACCTCTATAATTAGAGCTGGAGTTTCAGCTTCTTTAAAAGCCTCTCGATTGGGTTTAAAATTCGCGCAGTTTTCACACATCGTTTATGCCTCTTAAATAATCCTTCTAAAAGAGTACAAGATACAATGTATCTCACTTTGTATTTATACTTTTCGATACGCTGCGAACAAATTTAATATTAAATCCTGTATATTGGACAAGATCTTTCGCAGTTTAACAACAGTTTCCTAAACTCTTTAATATCCTCAGAAAACCATATATCCTGTATAAAATCTTCACAATCTTCTATGTTTATACCCTCCCATTCTCCTTCTGTAAAGGAACATGGAAAAACACGGCCATCCACATTGCAATACAAACTGAAGAGAGAAGATTCGCATGGTTCGATCATAGACCTCATATATGCAGAGTCATACTTGGAGTTGTTCTCTAAGACTCTTATATATCGTGTTGCACTACAAGAGTCCATTCCAAAGCGAATCCAAGCGTCTAAACACTTAGTTACGAGAGCCTCATACTGCTCATAGCTTACAGGACTATACCCAGCTCCGCGACCCTTTTGCTTCAGGCTTAAAAACACAATTGCATTCAGATCCTCAAGTCTTAGATCGGTTTGGATATCTTCGATTGTCTCTAGACAATTCTGATATGTTTCTTGAGAAACTAGCTGGTGGATGTTCACCTGCTTTAGACCAGCTTTTGTAAGCTTTTGAACAGCTTCATAGCACACGTTTTTATCGTCGTATCTGGATACAGCAACCGCTCCGCAAACTTCCGCGAGTTTAAAAGCCCACTCATCCGTGAGTCCATCACCATTAATAGTTACATTTGGAACAACACCATGATCTCTGGAATACCAGAATATGTCCAAGAGATCTGGATTTGCGTTTAGGGTTCCCAAACCGAAAGCAATTTGGCCCACATTATTTGGCAATTTGTGGAATATTTTCTTGAAAGTCTCCAAAGACATGTTCTTTCCGTTGCCTGTGTTTGACTTATAGCAGTGTTTACAGGGAACGCCTCCAATTCCGTGGCACACTGTGCTTATCTCTAGGTCCAAGATTTCGGGGCCTAGATTTGAATAAACTGCGTCTTCATTATATGTTTTTCCCCATCTCTTCATCTCTCCCGTCTCGGTATTAAAATCGTAGTTATACTCTGGTGTCCTGACTCTCTTAATCGCCATTTAAATCTTCTCCTCAATTCTAAGATATCTCACTTGATATTTGAAGTTGTTGGTTAAGCCAAATCTACACTTATTCTATCCCACAATTCACTTTCACCAATTAACTTATTCATCTTTCTTACAAGCCTTATTATCTCCACTTGGTTCTCATACGATATATCTCCAGTATCCAAATCAAATTCTTCTCCATCTACAACAAAAGTAAAACTGCTGGAACTCGAATTTGAAACAAATCCTTGTCTAATCTTCAAGAAGATCTCCTCAAGTATTTTCTTAACTCTTCCAAGCTATGGAACCTTGTCTTAATCTCATCGATAAACTTCTGCTTATCGATATTTTTATAAATATATACATTTAAATCCCAATCTGGAATCAATTCAAAATTGCAAACTGGGCAAAACTCTGTTGAGAACTCATCAGGATTTCCTTCTTCGTCTATATTAATTAGAGTCCCTTGAGGTAAACAATCTCTGTGAAACACATGTTTATTTTTACACGCCACCATTTCTACCTCAGAAGGATGTACATCTCCAAGATATTCGTGTTCTTGTCCGCAGGCGTAGCACGTAAAAGAGGTTGAGGACGAGTTTGAGACAAAACCAAATCTTATTTTCATTTCTCGTTCACCCACTTATTCAGTTCTTCGTATGTCTTAAATCTGGATTTAATTTCATTCTTAACGCTTTCTTCCTTGAGTAACCCAGACTTGAATATGAATTTAAGAACTGTTTCATCCTTAAAAACAGAGAAATTACAAATCGGACAATGAGACTCTGCAAGTGAAATACCATCATATTTATCGATTATAACTCCATTTCCGAGGTCTAAATTTTCCTGTTCAGCATATGGAAGTTTCTCTCGATCCTCCCACATTTTCTTCCATTCATCATACTTAGGTCCGAGATCTTCTTTATAATCTTCCAGATACTCTCCAAAGTCGTAGATGTCTGAAAGCATGTCTGAAACTTCCTCTGATATCTTAGAACAAGACCTATGCATCTCATGACCATTGATGCACCGAATCATATCAAAGTCTGATAAGCTTGCGTCCATTGCGCTTTCTATTTCTTTACAAATAGAGCAGACGAACGAACTACTGCTACTATTGCTTACAAAACCAAATCTCTTCTTCATAAAAATCACCTCAAAAACTAGCGTCCTTATCTATGACCAAATCATCAGATTCATATTTAATTTCGACATCAACTAAGAGTTGTTCTGATAACTCGTAATCTTCTGTGGAAGCAGAGCCTCTAAAAAACGTAAATCCCTTCTTGGCAACACTTGCGGCAATATCTGACCACTCGTATTCTGGTTCATAGAATTTGCAATCCATAATAGGCCCTAGAACAAGTTTTGCCATTTCTTCGATAATGTAATCTGGATTCCAGTTTTCTCTAATGGCGGATTTAATCTCCTCCAAAAGGATTTTCTTTTCCTCTGGAGTTTCTGGAATCTTCTTTACGCCGACGATGAAGCTAGAACTCGAACTGTTACTTACAAAACCAAACCTTCTCTTCATAAAAATCACCCACAACTGTTAAAATATTCCTCAAGAACTTTCTTATTAATCTCGTTTGTCTTATTAATCTCGACTTTTCCTTGACAAATAGGACATTGCTCAGGCGGAACTAAACCATTATCGTCCTCTTCATATACTTTGTCCATATCTATCTTAATCCCAAGTTCTTTCTCTGCGCATTCTCTGTGGAATGTATGATGACTCTTACATTCAACTGGGTCTCCATACTGGCCTTCTCCGTCCCAGATGATTTCCACGATTCCACAGAGATCGCAGACGAAACTAGAACTCGATGAGTTTGCGATAAAACCTTTTCTTATTTTCAAAGTAGCCACCTTAAAAAGAGAAATTATCTATTCATTTCTTTAAATTCCCATCTAAATCTCTTAGACTCCCCTCCACATCTGAGTTGATAATCAAATACATGACCAACAGCTTCTCCGCAACCCAGTCCATGATTATCTCC